>Ga0206875_1162_pt1 | contig 15879 bp, 16 predicted proteins | sample Alteio_BWOrgCont_9_FD_152616 | JGI IMG/M metagenome (GOLD analysis project Ga0206875, IMG submission 152616) | Enriched cells from forest soil in Barre Woods Harvard Forest LTER site, Petersham, Massachusetts, United States -... | ecosystem: Environmental > Terrestrial > Soil > Temperate forest > O... | reverse complement strand
ACTCCCGTGACTCCAGTGTACATCCTGCAGGCAACCGTGGCGGTCATCGGGCACGATCAGACCTAAATGCCTGCGATAGGCCTCATTCCACCAGGCGGGAATGTCCCGGACCGACAAGTTGCCCGTCAGCAGGGCTTTTTCGAGCTCGTAGCGTATGAAGACGTGGAAGTGATAGGTGAGCTCGTCGGCCTCGGTGCGAATCAGGGAGGGTTGCACGCGGTTGATGCCCTTGTAAAACCCGGCAGGATCGATTCCGCGAAAGTCGAAATATGACGTCAGGACGTCCCACAGCTCCACCCAAAACGGCAGGCTCCTTCCCAGGTTGTTTTGCCAGAAGCGGCTTTGACTTTCGTGGATGGACAAGGAGCACGCTTCACCCAGGGGCAGGCCGTACTGGTCCGCGGGTAGCCCCTGCTCGTACAAGGCATGACCCCCTTCGTGGATACAGCTCCAGGTCATGGAGGAAAAATCGTGTTCGTTGATGCGTGTGGTGATGCGTACGTCCGTGGCGGCGAAGTTGGTGGTGAAGGGATGCTCCGACAAATCCTGGCGGGCCGCCTGGAAGTCCAGGCCCATCCTTTTCAACAAATCCAGGCCCCACTCCCATCGGCGTTGTTTGGGGAATTCCCCGTGCAGAAAACTATTGTCCACCTGGGCGACGGAACCGATGGCGCCCAACAGCGGTGTCAAAGCCGGGATGAGTGCTCCGAACAATTCGTCGAGGCGCGCCACGGAGGTTCCCTTTTCATAATCCCTGAGTAGGGCGTCATAAGGATGAACCGTATAGCCCTTGCGCTCCGCTTCTTCCTTTTTCAATGTAACCAATTGATCCAATAAGGGGGCCAGCACCCCGAAGTCGTCGGCCCTTCGCGCGGCGATCCAGGCTTGAAAGGCCTGGCTGGAAATTTCGGAGAGGCGCCGTACGAATTCGGAGGGGAGTTTCTTTTCGCGCTCGTAGTCTTCGAACGTCAAAACGACATTCCGGCGTTCGGAGTCCTTGAGGTCGTCCAGGCCGGATAAGGCCCTCAGCAGGTCCCCGAAAGCCGCGTCGGTGAAGCGCGCATGCGCCGTTTCGGTCAGGGTGGCAATTTGCCTGGCCCTGGGACCTTCGCCTTTGACGGGCATATACGTTTCCTGGTCCCACTGCAGGACCCCCGCGCTGTATCGGAAGTCGGCTACCTCCGACATGCGCCCTACATAATCGGCATAGGTCGGTTTGTTCATGGGATAAATGTCGTATTTTGGCTGGCGCGAAAGCGCAATTTTTTCCCTGTGAATAAAAGATACCTTATCGTTTTTTGCTTGCTTGCCTTTAAAGCGCAGGCGCAGACGTTGACCCCGGACAGCCTCCTGAAAATCCTCCCGGATAGTTTCCCCCAGGAAAGGGTATACCTCCACCTGGACAAGGATAAATATATGGGAGGAGATTCTATTTGGTTCAAAGCCTACGTAACGTCAGGAATCCTTCCCGGGGAGACCAGCACGGGAATTCACCTGGAACTCTTCAATCCCGCCGGGAGCCGGGTTCAGCAAAAATATTTTCCCGTCATTCTGGGGAGGGTGGCCCTGGGCGAGCTCGAACTGAAGGATTCGCTGCCTACGGGCATGTACACGATTCGCGCGTACACGGACTGGATGGGGAATTTCGATCCCGCTTTCTTCTACCATTATACCTTTCCTGTCTATGCCACCACCGGGCCAAAAGCGGCGCCTGCCCCGCCCGTGCAGAAGGACGTGGACATCCAATTCCTCCCCGAAGGTGGAGATGCCGTGAAAAACGTATTCACCAACGTCGCCTTCAGGGCCATCGATGAGCAGGGCCTGCCCGTTACCATACGTGGTCGGGTAGTCGACGACCAGGACACCCTCGCCGCCGAATTCACCACGCAGCACGACGGCATGGGACAATTCGTGTACACTCCCTGGGAGGGGCGGACCTACACTGCCATCGTGCAAACGCCTCTTGGAGAAAGGAAAATTCCCTTACCCGCGGCCAAAGCCGACGGTGTTGTGCTGAACGCCAAGGTTACGTCCCGGGGTGTTGGGTTCATCCTCAGGGCCGATACCCTCAGCCATTTCCTGGACCAGCCCCTCGAAATCGTGGCCAGCATGTTCGGCAGCATGGTTTTCCGTGCGCGGACGCGCCTAACCCGGGACATGCCCGAAAGCAGCGGGTTCATTCCCACGAACAAGGCCGTGACAGGGGTGATGACCCTTACGATATTCACTCACGACGGTGTTCCCCTGGCAGAAAGGGCGGTTTTCATCCGCCCCATCGACGTGCGAATACCCGCCACGCTAAGCCTGGATACATTAAATACGGATTCCAAAGGTTTGAATTCCTGGAATGTCCATTTACCCGATACCACGAGGGGTTACTTTTCGGTCTCGGTCACCGATGCCGATGCCCTGACACCCGGGGCGGATATGCCCACCATCCTTTCCGGCCTTTTGCTAACCGGGGATATCAGAGGACATGTATATCACCCGGCATGGTATTTTCGCGACGACTCTGACAGCACCCAGGCTGCCTTGGATCTGGTCATGCTGACCCAGGGGTGGAGGCGTTACGACTGGGCCGCCCTGGAGCAGGGAAAGTTTCCGGAAATCCATTGGAAAGGCAATAGTTACCTCAATTTTAACGGGGAAGCCCGGACCGAATCGGGTAAAAAAATTGTGGGCAATACCATGCTTACGGTTTTCCTCAGGAGTTACGGTGCCGATTCGCTCAAGAAACTGATTATCCTACCCCTGGATTCTTCGGGTCAGTTCACGTTGGATGATCTCGTGTTTTTCGATACGGCCACCGCTTATTTCCAGGTGAGCAAAAAGGGCTAAGCCGGTAAGAATGTACAACTTCGCCTGCAACCCAGGCCCAGCTTCCCCCTGGATCCCCTGGCGCATAAGGGCGCGGTATTCCCCCCGATCCAGGAGGACACGGCCTTCATCGGAACCGGGAACAAGGAGGCCGACCTCCTGGCGGGCATCCGGAGACTCCAGCGCGCCAAGGAACTGAAGGAGATCATCATCAGGGGGCATAAGAAAAACCCCGTGGATGAGCTGGATGAGCGTTATACCAGCGGACTCTTTTCCGGGGGCTTCGGACATTCCTTCGACCTGGTGAACGACAATAAGCAGGCGATCTCCTACTTCGACATCGTGACCTTTTTACAGGGCAGGGTGCCCGGCCTGCTGATCTCGGGTAGCTACCCTAACCTCTCGGTGCGCTACCGGGGCGGAACCCCCGATTTCTTCGTGGACGAAATCAATACGACTATGGATATGGTGGAGACCGTGCCTGTAGCCGATATTGCCTATGTCAAGGTCTTCGAGCCGCCCTTCGTTGGATCCTTCGGGGGTGGCCCTCATGGGGCCATAGCGATTTATACCAAGCGTGGCGGAGACGTCGCCGCGGACGAGCCGGGACTAAACCGCCTCAGCCTGACGGGATACTATGTTATCCGGTCCTTTTACGCGCCTGTCTACAACCGAAAGGATACGGCGGGGATGAACCGGCCGGACTACCGGATCACCCTCAATTGGGAACCCTACTTGTTCAGCAGCCCCAAAGTCAGGACCCTCCCCGTCCGGTTTTACAACAACGATGCGTGCAAGCATTACCGGATCATCGTGGAGGGCATGGATGAGAACGGGAAGCTTCTCCACCTGGAACAGGTCGTGGGGTCGAAAAATCAGTAACTTACCCAATGCTCATTCAGGAAATCATTGCGGCTTTGGAGGCGTATGCCCCGCCTGTATTCCAGGAATCCTTCGATAATGCCGGCCTCCTCGTGGGCTCTGCCGACAGGGCCTGCACGGGCGTGATGGTCACCCTTGACGCTACGGAAGAAGTGATCTCGGAAGCCGTCACGCAAGGCTGCAACCTCGTCGTAACCTATCATCCTATTATCTTTAAAGCCTTACGCCGGATCACAGGCAAAACTTACGTGGAGCGTGCGGTGATGAGCGCCATCCACAATGGGGTTGCGATATACGCCATCCATACCAACCTGGATAATGTATCCAACGGGATGAATTCAAGGATCGCCTCCACGCTGGGCCTGACGGGGCTCGCACCTCTCGAACCTCGAAAAGGCCTGCTGCGTAAGCTCTTCGTTTTCGTTCCCGTCGACCACGCCGATGCCGTTCGCCAGGCGTTGTTCGATGCGGGGGCGGGGCACATCGGGAATTACGCCTCTTGCAGCTTCAATGGGACAGGCGTGGGGACTTACCTGCCGGGCGAAGGCTCCCGGCCTTACCTGGGAACCGTGGGGACCCTGCACCAGGAGCCCGAGATCAAAATCGAGGTAATCTTCCCGGCCCACCTGGAAAGGGCCGTTCTGACGGCCATGCTGCACGCCCACCCCTACGAGGAGGTGGCTTATGACCTGGTATCCCTGGAAAATGCTTACCAGGAGGTGGGTACGGGCTGGATCGGGACGCTCCCCATCGCTTGCACCGAAGAGGCGTTTTTGGGCCTTTTAAAAGACCGGTTTCATTTGTCAGTTATTCGTCATTCCCCTCTCCTGGGACGCCCGGTGCGGACCGTAGCCATCTGTGGTGGGTCCGGCAGCTTCCTGACAGGGCGTGCCATCGGGGCAGGGGCCGACTGGCTGGTAACGGCCGATGTCCGGTACCACGAGTTCTTCGGGGCCGAGGGAAGGATCGTCCTGGCCGATATTGGGCATTTTGAAAGCGAGCAATTCACGCCCAGCCTACTATATGACATTTTGCGGGAAAAATTTCGTAATTTTGCGCTCTTCGTTTCGAAGGTCCGGACAAACCCTGTCCGGTATTTCATATGACGCGCCGTAGGCGAGTCGCACTTAAACAATTAAAAATCATATGGCTACTGTCAAAGATTTCTCAGTTGAAGAAAAGCTCACCTCCCTGCTGACCGTTCAAAAAGTAGAGAGCAAGCTGGATGAGATACAGGTCCTCAAGGGGGAACTGCCTATGGAAGTCAGCGACCTGGAAGATGAAATCCAGGGATTGTCAGCCCGTAAGCGCCGTATCGAGGAAGAAGTCAATGGGATCCAGGAATTTATCAATCAAAAGAAAGAAGCCATCAAGGAAGCCGAAGCCCTGATCAAGAAATACGAAAAGCAAAGCACCAACGTCAAGAATAACCGCGAGTTCGAGGCCGTCAACAAGGAAATCGAAATGCAGACCCTGGAAGCAAAGCTTTCGGAAAAGCACATCAAGGACGCCACCGAAGAGATCGCCGAAAAAGCCCGCCACCTGGAAACCGCAAAAAAAGCCGTGTCCAGCAAGGAAACGGTGTTGAACGGGAAGAAGAGCGAGCTGGAAAAGATCATCGCCGAAACCGAAAAGGAAGAAAAACACTACCGGAAGCTGGACGACGATGCCCGTGGGAAAGTAGACGAGCGCCTGCTGGCCAGCTTCGACAGGATCCGCAAGAACTACCGCAATGGCCTGGCCGTAGTGCCCATCGTCCGCGACGCCTGCGGAGGTTGCTTCAACGCCATACCACCCCAACGCCAAAGCGACATCAAACAGCGCAAGAAAATCATCGTCTGCGAAAACTGCGGGCGCATCCTGGTGGACCAGGAACTGACGGATAGCGTGGAGGTGAAGTAATCAGACTGTTTGTGGCGTCCGCGTCCGTGTGAATATCAGCAGACCAATACCAACCATGATGTAGAAGTCTGCGAAGTTGAAGATAGCGGTGCGCAAATCCCCGATCCCCAGATTCAGGAAATCCGTGACATGTCGGTGGAACATGAGGCGGTCCACGATATTGCCCAAACCTCCCGCAATGATCAGGGCGAACGCCAGGAACCGCGACGAGTTCATGTCCCCCGATTTACGAATGACATACACGGAAAGACACGCCATGACTACCAGGGGTATGATACTGAGTATCCACAAGCTTGCCCCCGGGGACAAGCGCTCTCCCAAGCCCATGGCAGCCCCGGTGTTCTCGGTGTATTCGAGGCGCAATACGTCGTGGAGATAGGAGTGGATGGTGCCATCACCTATTCTCGCTTTGGCAACCTCCTTGGTGACCCTGTCGCATCCGATCAGCAGGATGCACAAGGCGAAAAACATTCCTATACGTGCCATAATATTAAAGTTACTCCATTTTTTGCCATCTTTGCTCCTCTATGCGCCTATCGTTGACCCTAGTCTTCACCGTCCTTTGCTGTTCCCTTAGTGCTCAGAAAGTCTTTGATTTCAATGCTACCTGCCAGGAAGCCTACCACGACATCCTATCCTTGAAGATCGATGCAGGCGCCCGCCTCATCGCCACTGAAAAGAAAGCGCACCCCGATAACCTGATCCCCTATTTTCTGGATAATTATATCGATTTCCTCGTGCTTTTCTTCAATGAGGACCCGGCCGAGTACGAGCGCAGGAGCCCGCATAAAGAGGAAAACCTGGACCGGATGGAAGAGGGGCCTCAGAATTCGCCCTTCTTCCGCTTCACGCGCTCCATCATCAACTTCCAGTGGGCGGCGGTGGAAATGAAATTCGAGGGGAATGTCGGGGCGGCCCTTGGGATCCGTAAATCCTTTATTGAAATCAAGGAAAACCATCGCCTTTATCCAACCTTTACGCCCAACCTGATGATCTACGGGGCTATGCAAACGGTCGTGGGAGTGGTCCCGGATGGATACAAGTGGCTGGCCAGCGCCATGGGCCTCACGGGCACTGTCAAGGGCGGCATGGCCATGGTAAGCGAATTCATCAATGACCGGGATCCCTGGGCGCGCCTCTTTCGCGATGAAGGCATATTTTATTATGCTTACCTGCGCTTTTACATCCTAAACGAACGGGAAGAGGTGTTTCATTTCCTGGAGGAAGAACACCTGGATACCGTCAACAATCTGCTCTTCGCCTACCTGGTTGCCAACCTCGCCCTGAACAACCAGCGCGCGGATATTACGGAGTCGATCATTCGGGGAAAAAGCCCTTCTCCGGAATTCATGTCTACCCCTATCTGGGATATGGAGATGGGATATGCACGACTTGACCACCTGCAGCCCGACGCGAATGTATTTCTAGAAAGATTCCTTTCTAACTACCACGGAAATTCGGGCCTGAAGGACGTCTTGCAGAAAATCAGTTGGTACTATTACCTCCAGGGCAACATGCCCATGGCCAACCGCTACCGGAAGTTGGTCATTTCCAGGGGGGAGGCCCATACCGAAGCCGACAAGAATGCGCTTAGGGACGCCCAAATGGGTACATGGCCCAACAAGCTCATGGTGGAAGCACGCCTGCTCAGCGACGGGGGATACCATGCGGACGCGCTGCGATTGCTTTCGGGTAAAAGTTCGTCTGATTTTCCGGATTTCGCCGACCAACTTGAGTTTTCCTACCGTCTCGGGCGCATCTACGATGACCTGGGACGTAGCGACGACGCCATCCAGGCCTACCTCGTAGCAATCAAAATGGGCGAAAAGCGCAAAGAGTATTTCGCGGCCAGGGCTGCCTGGCAGGTCGGCTACATCTACGAGCGAAGAGGAAATAAAAATATGGCGATCGCTTTTTATCAGCGGTGCCTGCACATGCCGGACCACGAATACAAGAATTCCCTCGATCAGAAGGCCAAGGCGGGGATTGCCCGGTGCAACGGCACCTAGCGGGGCCTCCGCCGCCCCGCTGTCGAAGGCGGCAAACCCCCGCCTCCGGAGGCGGTCAATTTTTAATACTTTTGATTCATGCTGGCGCACTTGCACATAAGGAACTACGCGATCATCGACGACCTGGAAATAAATTTCGAGCGGAATTTAAATATTATCACTGGTGAAACCGGCGCCGGCAAGTCCATTCTCATGGGCGCCCTGGGACTAATTCTAGGCGACCGCGCAGACACTACCGTCCTCGGTGACCGGGAAAAAAAGTGTGTGATCGAAGGTTCTTTTTCTACTGCGTCGTCCGAAGTCCGGCTTTTCCTTGAAGAAAATGACCTGGACGCCGCAGATTCGCTGATGCTGAGAAGGGAAATTGCTCCCGGAGGCAAGTCGCGCGCTTTCATCAATGATACTCCGGTTACCCTGGCGCAACTCCAGGAACTGTCAGGGAACCTCGTGGACCTTCACCAGCAGTTCGATACGCTGGAGTTGGGTAAAGCCGATTTCCAGAGAGCCGTGGTGGATGCCCTGGCTAAAAACGCCCCGCTCCTTCAGCAATACCAACAGGAATTCAGGGAGGCCCAGGCCGCGGGTCTGCAAAGCGCGGCCCTGCGCGCCCAGTCCGACGCCCTGGCCAAGGAAGGCGATTATTACCGCTTCCTCCTCGAGGAGCTTTCCGAGGCCGCTTTCGCCGAGCGCGAAATCGAAGAAGCGGAAGCGGAGTTAAAGCTCCTGGAACATTCGGAAAGTATCAAAGGCGCCCTTTCGGGGGCAAGCCAGGTTTTGTCCGAAGGGGAGGAGCCAATGGTTCAACAATTGAAGAGCCTCCTCCACCAACTCCAGGGATACACGGAGATGCTACCGGGCCTGGGTGCCCAGGTGGAGCGCCTCCGCACCGTCCAGATCGAATTGCAGGATATCGCGGGGGAACTCGAAACCCTGCACGAGTGCGTATCGTATGACCCCTCCAGGTCGGCCGATCTTCAGGAACGACTATCCCTGGGGTATCGCCTCCTAAAAAAGCACGGGGTACATGATACCGCGGCCCTCCTGCAACTCCAGGCGGACATCGCCGCGCGCCTCGACAATGTTCTGCACCTCGACGAACAGATCGTAGAATGGGAGCGCCTCCGGGACCGGCACCTCGCGGTAGCGACTGAACTGGCGACTTCGCTCACGGCGCGTCGTCTGGCGATACTGCCGACCTTCACCGAGAAAGTGAATGCGCTGCTGCAAAGGGTGGGGATGCCCAATGCGCGCCTGAAGGCGGACCTGCGCCCCGCGGGCACCGGCTCGGGCAGCGCCGCCGCCCTGGGGCCCTTCGGCGCCGACCATATCGAATTCCTTTTCGACGCAAATAAAAGCGGGCGCTTCGAGCCCCTGCGGAAAGTAGCCAGCGGGGGCGAACTGAGCCGCCTTATGCTGAGCATTAAATCCCAGGTGGCCGGCAGCATGCAACTGCCCACCCTGATCTTCGACGAAATCGACACTGGAATCAGCGGGGAAGCTGCCCGCCAGGTGGGGATCATCATGAAGGAATTGGGGCTGGGGCATCAGGTTATTTGCATTACCCATCAACCCCAGATCGCGGCCAAGGCGGACGCGCACTATTTCGTCTATAAGCTGGAAGAAGAGGGCCGGATTCGGACCAGGGTCAGGCACCTGAAAGAAAAAGAACGCGTAGAGGCAATAGCCCGGATGCTGAGCGGGGAGCAGTTCAGCGATGGGACGCTAAAGGTCGCCAGGGAAATGATCCTCAATTAAATCGCCGCGTTTGGCGCTTCAGCGCCATGCCCTATCTTTGGCCAAAATTCGCCAATGGCCTATAATCTCTTAAAAGGAAAGAAAGGCATCATCTTCGGAGCACTGGATGAAAAGTCCATGGCCTGGAAAGCCGCCCTGAAGTGCTATGAGGAAGGAGCCCAAATCGTGCTGACCAATGCCCCGGTCGCCATGCGCATGGGGGAAATCAAGAAACTCGCAGAGCAGTGTGGTAACGCCCCCGTCATTGGCGCCGATGTGACCAACATGGAAGACCTGCAGAAACTGTTTACCCAATCCATGGAGCACTTCGGGGGACCCGCGGACTTCATCCTGCATTCGGTGGGGATGAGCGTCAATATGCGTAAAGGCAATCCCTATACCGACCTCAACTACGATTTTACCCTGAAGACCTTCGATATTTCGGCAATTTCCCTGCACCGCGTCCTTCAAACGGCCTGGAAGATGGACGCCCTGGCGGAATGGGGTAGCGTCGTGGCGCTCACCTATATCGCCGCCCAGCGGGTATTCCCGGACTACAGCGAAATGGCCGATGCCAAAGCCCTCCTGGAAAGCATCGCCCGGAGCTTTGGCTACCATTATGGACGCCGGAAGAAGGTCCGCGTCAATACGGTCTCCCAGTCCCCCACCCGGACAACGGCCGGCAGCGGGGTCAAGGGTTTCGACGGCTTCATCGGATATGCGGAGCGTATGAGCCCCCTGGGGAATGCCACGGCCGATGATTGCGCGGCATACCTGGTCACCCTGTTTTCAGACCTGACACGCATGGTGACCATGCAGAACCTGTTCCATGACGGAGGATTTTCCTTTACGGGAGTGAGCGCGGAAGTGATCGAGCAGATGGAGAAATGAGGTAAGCTGGAGAACTGAGTTAGGATACCTGATTAATATTCATCTTCGTTGAAGAAAAAATCTTCTTGGCTGGGATAGTCGGGCCAAATATCCTCCACCCCTTCATAGATCTCTCCTTCGTCGTCCAGCTCCTGGAGGTTTTCGACTACTTCTATCGGCGCCCCGCTGCGAATGGCATAGTCAATCAGCTCATCTTTCGTAGCCGGCCAAGGTGCGTCTTCCAGGTAGGATGCTAATTCTAATGTCCAAAACATGGGTTATCGCCTTTTTAATTTTTTGGCAAAAGTAATGGTTATAGTGAGATTTGCAACACCCCCCCCGGAGAATCAGCGAAATCCCCTAGGTTTGCCTAAAAGCGGGGATTTTTCATGTTAAATGCGAAAGGTATCGTCAAGCGCTTTGGGAGCCTGACCGTCCTCAAGGGGGTTGACCTGGAGGTGGAAACGGGGGAAATCGTAAGCATCGTCGGGTCCTCGGGGGCGGGCAAAAGCACCCTGTTACATATCCTGGGTACCCTGGACCGTCCCGATGAGGGGCAGATTTTCCTGGGGAATGCCCGCCTGGACCACCTAAAACCTAAGGCGCTTGCCGATTTCAGGAACAGCCATATGGGTTTCGTTTTCCAGTTCCATCACCTCCTCCCCGAATTTTCGGCCCTGGAAAACGTGTGTATTCCTGGTTGGCTGTCCGGGACAAAGAAAAAAGCGGTGGTCCAGCGTGCAACCGAGCTCCTGGACACCCTGGGCCTGGCAGACCGGATAGATAGCAAACCCCATACCCTATCGGGAGGGGAGCAACAGCGCGTAGCCGTGGCCAGGGCCCTGATTAACCAACCGGACGTGGTTTTTGCGGATGAACCCACGGGAAACCTGGATTCGGTCCATGCCCGGGAGCTCCACGAGCTTTTCCTGGGGCTCCGGGATCAGTTCCGGCAAACCTTTGTCATCGTAACGCATAATGAGGAATTGGCGCGAATGAGCGACCGCCTGGTCCATATGAAGGACGGGTTGGTCAGCGCCTGACCGAGGGGTTCACTTCTGGGCCCGGGGCGTCCAGGGGACTTCCGGAGTGCCCAGGTCGTGGGCGGTAAACCGTGCCAGCACGAACAAATAGTCACTTAGGCGATTCAGGTAGGGCAGGGGCTCGGTAGCCCCCTGCCGGACCACGGCACGTTCCGCCCTGCGGCAAACGCAGCGCGCGATATGGATGGCGGAAACCGTGGGATGACCTCCGGGTAAAATGAAGTTTTTCAGCGGGGGCAACAGCTCTTCCATTTCATCGATCGCTTTTTCCAGCGTCTTTATATCGTCTTGGCGGAGTTCGGGCACCCATGGCTGCTTCGCCGCATCGGGATCCAGCGCCAGCGTGGACCCGATATCGAACAATCGATTCTGCACGACCCCCAGCAGTATAGCCTGCCCTGCCAGCGACGCGGTCGTGCTCAGCAGGTCCCGGACCATGCCTATGTGCGAATTGAGCTCATCCACGGTGCCGTAGGCCTCTATGCGTTCGTGCCCCTTGGACACCTTGGTCCCCCCGTAAAGGCTCGTCGTTCCGGTGTCGCCTGTTTTCGTGTAGATTTTATTAGACATGGATTGCCCTGTTGACCTGGTCGTTCTCGATCACCCCGTCGCGTAACCTAACCACGCGGTGCGCATACTTCGCAATATCCTCTTCGTGCGTGACCAACACGACGGTATTACCCTGGGCCTGAATCGCCCCGAAAATATCCATGATTTCAAGGGAGGTCTTGGTATCCAGGTTTCCCGTGGGTTCATCCGCTAAAATAATGGCGGGGTCGTTGATCAGGGCCCGGGCGATAGCGACGCGCTGACACTGACCTCCTGAAAGTTCGTTGGGCTTGTGGTGACTGCGGTCGGCCAATCCTACCTTTTCCAGGAGGGCCATGGCGCGATCGTTGCGATCCTTCCGCGAAATGCCCGCGTATACCAGGGGCAGGGCGACATTTTCCAGGGCCGTCCGGCCCGAAAGCAGGTTGAATTGCTGGAATACGAACCCGATTTCACGGTTCCGGACATCGGCCAGGTCGTCGTCCGCCATTTGGCTCACGTCCTGCCCGTTTAGGATATACGTCCCCGAAGTAGGACTGTCCAGGCAACCGATGATATTCATGAGGGTGCTTTTCCCCGATCCCGAAGGGCCCATGAGCGCTACGTACTCGTTTTTCCTGATGTCGAGTTCTATCCCTTTGAGCACCGGCAACACCTGTTTCCCTAGGTAATAACTTTTCCGCAGGTCGTCGAGGTGAATAATACTCATTTTTTGATCACTTTAGGCACCAGGAAAAACCGCTCGTCGTGCCTGGGTGCATTCCTCAAAGCAGCTTCGGTGGATATGGACCCCCTCACTTCGTCCTCGCGCAGGTTGTTGACCGTATCGCTCATATGCAGCAGGGGTTGGACGCCCGTGGTATCCAGTTCACCCAGCTTTTCCACGAAGCGGATCATCTTTTCCAAATCCTGCTTCATGGATGCTTTTTCTGATTCTGGGAAATCCAGCTTGGCCAGGTGGGCGATTTTGTCGATAAGGGCATCCGTTACTTCCATGGCATAAAAATAGGACTTTTGGGTATCTTCGCGGCCTATGTCAAATCCGGTAACAAGGGAGATCGTCGTCAGCGGGATCCGCTCCACGGGGGTCCTTCACCTGGGCAATTACTTCGGGGCCATGCGCAATTACGTCCGCATGCAGGATAGTTACGACTGTTATTTCTTCATTGCGGACTGGCATTCCCTCACCACCCACCCCGATACCCGTGAACTGTCCGCAAGCGTCCACCGTGTACTGGCGGAATACCTGGCCTGCGGCCTCGATCCAGCCAAAGTGGTGCTGTACGTACAAAGCGATATCCCTGAAATCGCTGAACTCTACCTGTTGCTGAACATGCTGGCCTATAAAGGAGAACTGGAAAAGACGGCTTCCTTCAAGGACAAGGTGCGCCAGCAGCCCGAGAACGTAAACGCGGGCCTGCTCACCTATCCCGTCCTGATGTCCGCGGATATCCTCGTTCACCGGGCGGTCAAGGTCCCCGTCGGAAAGGACCAGGAGCAGCACCTGGAAATGGCGCGCAACTTTGCCCAGCGCTTCAACCACCGGTATTCCACGGAGGTCTTCCCCGAACCCTACGCCTTTAACTTCGGGGCCAGCCTCCTCAGGGTGCCCGGCCTCGACGGGGAGGGGAAAATGAGCAAGAGCGAGAACCAAATGGCGACCCTTTACCTCAACGACGACGACGAATCGATCCGGAAAAAGGTGATGAAGGCCAAGACCGACAGCGGTCCCACCGCGCCCTTCACTCCAAAGCCGGAATATATCGAAAACCTATTCCTGCTGATGAGCCTGGTTTCATCCAATGAAACGATAAAAAAATTTGACCTTGATTATAACGACGCCAGGATCAGGTATGGGGATATGAAGAAAGCGCTGGCCGAGGACATGATCCGGTTTATCGCCCCCATCCGGGAAAAAGCCCGGGAACTGGAAAGGGATACGCGCTATCTTCACCGGGTGATGGATGAAGGGGCGGAGAAAGCCAGGGTCAGCGCTTCGGCCACCTTAAGGGAAGTCCGCAAAGCTATGGGCATGCAGTATCGTTGACGCGCCGGAGGCGCGTCGTCCGAAGGGACAATAATTAGCCAAGTTGGCGCGGAAGCGCTAATTTTTCCCTTTAGCGCTTCCGCGCCAACATAAATTCGTTAAATTGTTCGACCTGTTATGGCCAAACCCAAGAAACCGAAGCACATCGCTATCGCCGGAAACATCGGTGCCGGAAAGACGACCCTTACGGAAATGCTGAGCAAACACTACAAGTGGATCCCGCAATTCGAAGACGTTGACCATAACCCCTACCTGTATGATTTTTACGAGGACATGCCCCGCTGGAGTTTCAACCTCCAGATTTATTTTCTGAACGGACGCCTCAACCAACTCCTGGACATACAAAGGGGCTCCGAGACCGTGATCCAGGACAGGACCATTTACGAGGATGCCTACATCTTCGCGCCCAACTTGCACGAGATGGGCCTGATGGACCAAAGGGACTTCCAGAATTATTGCGGCTTCTTCGAGACCCTGAAAAGCATGGTGAATCCCCCCCGATCTGCTGATCTACCTGAAGGCTTCGGTGCCTACGCTGGTGGCCCAGATCCAGAAGAGGGGCAGGGAATATGAGGAGAACATCCGCCTGGATTACCTCAAGCGTCTGAATGAATATTACAACAAGTGGATTGATTTGTACAAAGAGGGGCCACTTCTAGTGATTAATATTGACGAGAACAAATTCCCGGAAAATGACGAACACCTTGGGGATATCATCTCGAAGATCGATGCGATGTTGTTCGGGCTATTTTAACCTTATCAATTTAAATAGCTCTTTTCAATTTGAAAAGGCCAAGCCCGTGGCCTCGGGCGCATATTCATTTGACTATCAGCATCTTGGCAAAAAGGGATCCCTTTTTGGCCAGGGGCATGGCATGAAAAGGAAATACATACTACTTGGACTGGCCTTATTTATGGCTTTCATTTCTGCCAGGGCTCAAAACTATCCAACCTACGATAGTACACGTGTCAACCCCTCACCCTTGCCCTCTCCACCCTTCCCGGCTACAGACTGGCAATACGGGGAACCCCTGATCGGCTTACCCGAGGATGCGTCCGACGGCCCCCTGCAAAAAGCGCTGGGGCTGGCGAACGACAAAAGCAGGATCAAGCTGTACGGCTGGGTCAATTTCGACGGTAACCTCAGCACCTCAAAGGAGATCAACATACCGGTCTCCTATAACATCATACCCAATTCATTTGAGCTGAACCAACTGGTCCTGCGCATCGAAAGGGAACCCAATACCGTGCAAACCGACCATTTCGACTGGGGGTTCCGCCTCAGCAACGTATTCGGTGAGGACTACCGGTACACCACGGCCAAGGGATGGCTCAGCACACAGTTTTTCACCTATAACAACCTCTACGGTTACGACCCGGTGGAAACTTATTTCATGCTGTACTTCCCTAAGATATGGAAGGGAATGATCCTCAAGATCGGCAGGTATATTTCACCTCCCGATATTGAAGCCCAACTGGCTACCAACAACTATTTATACACCCACTCGGTCATGTTCACCTACGATGCCTATACGTTCACGGGCGTGCAAGCAACCTTCAAGGTATCCAAAAGGGTGCAATTCATCCTGGGGGCCCACGCCGGAAACGACGTTGCCGCCTGGGATTCTTCGGCGAGCCTGCATGGTCAGGCCATGTTGAGGTGGGTGGCAGCCAACAACAACAACTCCCTTTGGGGAGGCATCAATACGCTTGGAGAATCGAATTTCACGAAGGGTCACGACAACAAGCAGGCGATCGTCATCACCTGGGGACACCGCTTCAACAAGACGTTCCATATGCAAACGGAGGCGTATTACCAATGGCAATACAACGGAGCCCTGGGTGGATCGGCCAGTTACGGTCCCGTCCGGTACGATGCGGGTGGAGGACCCGGCCCTATCGTGCACGGGATCAACCAGCAAATAGGTTTCGTGAATTACTTCCAGATGCTGCTTTCCCCGAAGAGCTTCCTTTGCCTGCGCAACGACCTCTTCGAAGACGTGCAGGGGCAGCAGACGGGATTTGC
>Ga0206875_1161_pt1 | contig 15963 bp, 18 predicted proteins | sample Alteio_BWOrgCont_9_FD_152616 | JGI IMG/M metagenome (GOLD analysis project Ga0206875, IMG submission 152616) | Enriched cells from forest soil in Barre Woods Harvard Forest LTER site, Petersham, Massachusetts, United States -... | ecosystem: Environmental > Terrestrial > Soil > Temperate forest > O... | reverse complement strand
GACGTGACGAGATAGGCGGCGATGTCGTTGATGACGAGCGTGGCGGGCGCGCCCATGAGCGAACCGTTCACCTTGTATTTGAAGTGTACGGACGGAGGAATGAGGTCGCTGCGCTTCTTAATCCGATTCTTGACGGTGATTCCCGCCAGCGGAAGGTTGAGAATGTAACCGCCGCCCATGCGCTGGGCCGTGGTGGTTGTTCCCGGATCGGCGGTGGTGATCAGGTCGGGCGTGGCAATGTGCAGTTGCGGCGGCGTTTGGGAATGGTCGGTCCAGACTTGCGGCGAGCCGATGCCGCCCAGCCATTGCAAGGTGCGCCGCATGGCTTCGGCGCACGTGATGGCGTTGACCGCGTCGAGGGGCGGGCGAAGGATGTAACTGCCGGAATAAGTCGGCGCGACGCCGGGCACCGTCAACATTCCTGCCGTCATGGACGCGCTCGTTTTTCCCGAAAGCGGCGTGCCAAAGAAATCCTTGATCAACGTATTGGCCGAAGGCGTGCTGAGCAGGTCCCAATTGACACCATCAATCGCCGTGGTCAACTGATCGCATTGAAACTGATTCGAGCCGTATGCCGCATAAGACGCCTTCTGCGCGAACATGCAAATCTCCTTCACCTGTTGCGCGATGGACATCAGGTTCGTCGCCGTGCTGCCGCTGACGGTGTCGCCTGAGCCGGTCAGCGTGGTGAGGCTCAATCCCAGCACGATGTCCGATTGCCAATCGGCAAATTGCCGCGGCGATCCGGAGGCGGGATGCTCGTTCCATGTCAACATGAGTTTCTGGAACACCGTGCGCTCGAATAAAAACTCGTAAGGGCCGACGAACTTGTAATTGAAAAACTCGGCGTTGGAATCGCCCGTGCGGTTGTTCTCGACGCAATAACCCCAGAACCATTGCGCGCCGCCGGAATACGTCAGCGCGCCGCCACCATCGGTAAGACTCGCTGGCAACGTTGGATTGATCGGATTCACCCGCGACGCGACGCGGCCAATTTTTATGATGACGTTCCCGCCGAAGGGAAAGAAATCGCTCCCGTCCATATCGGTGGGGAAGGCAATCAACATGGAATCGCCGGACTGGTTTTGCCGCGTGCGCGACCAAGTGGCCACGCCCCAATCCGCCAGGGATTTTTCCACGCCGCCAAAAGTAAGGGTCGTGTAGGTCATGGGTTCGGCAGGCTCACCACTTATTGCGGATAACTCCCCTGCGAGAGGCGTTGTTCGATTTCATCCAAGCGGCGTTGGTAGTCGCTGAAATCCCGGAGGGCCGGATGTTGCGTCACTGTTTCAAGAAGGGTGATCGCGCGTTCCAGCAATTCTTCCAACTCCGTCCCTCCCTGCGCTTGTCCCTGAATCTGGCTCTGCGCCGCGTCAATCCTAATTTTATAAGCGCCTGTATTAATGGGTGCAGCGACGCCGTCTGGTTGGGCCGACGGACCTGAATCAACCTCCGCTACAGGCAACGGCGCTTGAACCGGTGGTTGTTCTGCTGGATTTTCAGCTATCGGTTCCTTCGCAGTTACGTCCGGGCGAACGTTCGCCAGTTGGGCGGTTTGGTGCGACCGGGCCAATTGGCGGCGGATTTTCCGTTCTTTCGCAGCCACAGCCTGGCGCGATTCAGAATGTCTGACCGGGCGGCGCATATATTAATAGGCGGTGTCGCCCAGCGACAACGTTCTAACCCCGTTGACCATGTCGATCTCCAGGTTGTAGTAATGTCCGCTCACGGGATCGTAAATCTGCGGCACGACACTTCCGGCCACCGTGAACATCCGAAAATACCCCGGCGCCGGCGCGCTGACCGCGCTGATGGGGCCGTCCCGCACGGTGATCGGTCCGTCCAGCAAGGTAATCAGCTTGGGCGGACTGTCCGTGGTCTGCGCTATAATGCGTAACCAATAATTGACAGCGGCCTGCCCGTTCAAGCTGACCGCGGTCTGGCTGTTGGGGAACAAAAACGCGGCGTGGCAATAAGGGCTGGTGTTGCCGGTCCATTCCGACTGCGTCAAACCAAGATTCATGTTCGCCGCCAGCACAGTGCCGCTGATCATCGGCGCGCTGGTGTCGGTCTCGCTTTGAAAAAGCTGGCAGGTGACGGATGCGACATTGGCCAGGCTGGTCAGCAACGCGCCGTTCTGGCCGATGCCAATGTCGATTTCGATATCGTCGCCCCGATAAAATGCCGCCCCCTGTGACGTGTTCAGATCAACAACACTGCTGCGCGCGGCCAGGTCGCAGAACAGACGAATGGGTAATGGAGATAAACTCATAATGAACTATGGGGTTGACTGCCACGGGCCGTTGCCCGCGAGGACGTATTGAAAATCGCAACTAAGCCCGATGTGCCGCGCGCATTCCACCTGTTCGACCACCGCCGCCGGCATATAACGAATCACCACGCCCGTCGCGCTTTGACTCGTCAGGGTGATTTCGCCGGACGCGGGCACACTGTCCGGGTGCAGCGCGATGAACGCAACGCACGCCTCGACCGTCTGGAACGACCGCTGCACGGTGAACGCGAAACGGTTCTCAAAATTGGCACGGGCAATGTTGAGCAGGTAGGCGGCCCGAAACAACGGGACGCCCTGCACCTTGCGTTTCTGTTTGTTGACAAACCCTTCCCGGATCTGCCCGCCTGCCCCCGCGCTGAAGTTCGTGCCGATGACGAGACTCACGGAATCGTCGCCCAGGACGAATGGCGTCGCGCCGGTTGGTGTCAAGGTGATTTTCACCGGTCAAGCCAGGGTTAACGGAGCGGCCGGCGTTCCGTTGCTCAGATCAGCGGTGCTGACAAAACCGATTTCCCCCTGGCGCAACGGCTTGGACCCGAAATGAAAACCAGACGTTTTCAACGCGGCGTTGCCCAACGTAACGCTGACGCCGGTATCGCCGCTTAGCGCAAGCGACGGAAAAGAGGCGCCACCATTGGCCGCCTTGGCGAGCTGGCTGAGGCGCGTGCCGGCCGTGGCGTTGCTGCCCTGCAAGCCGAGGGCGGACAGGATGGCGGACATGGTGGCGTCGGCGGGCTTGCACCTGGCCAGCGCGCGGTAACTCAGCAAACGAAAAGCGCGGGTGCGCCCCTGGATCAAAACCGGCGCCCACTCCAGTTCATGCGCAATGGTCCACGTCTCCTGCGCTTGGAACCTCGCCAGGCCAGACACCGAACCGAACGCGCCGCTATATTCTTGTTGACCGATGAGCGCGGTGTTCGGCACGGCTGGATAGGCGAACGTGTAACTTCCGCCCGCGGCGTTGTAAGTGTAATAGGCCGCGCTGTTTGTCGGGTCCTCTCCGCTTTGGATCAACCCCCAAATCTCCATCGGCCCGAGGATGACCTTTTCCATGCCGAGGACGATGTCCGGCATTTTTCCAACGATGGCGTTGTTGAGGACAAATTGATCGCCATTGGTGGAATTGACGCTGGCCGTCACATTGCCTCCGCCGTAAAACGCGCCCACCGCCGGATACGCCCCGGTGTAGGGAAGCATCGTCGAGATGGCGGCTGTATCATAATAGCGCGGCGTGCCGGTGAACTTCACCAGCAGGTCGGTCGGGATTTCATCGAACTTCCCATACAACGCGCTCGACAGCACAGACGTCGTGCTGGCCATGTCCAGCGAGCAATCGGATTCAAACTGGATGTTTTTGGAATTCAGGCTGACGTAGGCCGCGCCTCCGGAAAGATTGGCAACTGTGACGCTCATAATAGTATTTCAAATTTCAAATTTGAGATTTCAGATTCAGGTAATCGTGGCCATGCCGGTGGAACTGCCCAGCTTGCCGGACGCGTAGGCCGCCCATCGCACCACCGTTCCGCTGGCCACCGCGAACGGCGCGGCATAAAGCGAAGCGGTGGGATTGCCCGGCCCGGGGAATGAACCGTCCTGCGTCGTGTAAACCGCCGCCAACGGATCGCTGGCCGGCGCGCCGAATGTCAGCGTCAGGCTGTTCTCGGACGGCGGCAATGGGCAGCCGGTGCGGACTGGCGGAGTAAGATTGAAGGTGGCCCGCAACACCACGTCGTAGGCGACAAGCCCCGCAAAACCGTGGTTCGGCGCGATGGCTTCCGTCGCGGGATACAAGGCCTGGCAAATTCCGCCGAGATAAAATTGGTGCAGCGTTTGCAGAATTTCGACGGCGATTTCCTCCGCTGTCAATTGAACGCCGCCCGCCGCCAGGTTGATCGTGGGGTTTTCCTTGACCGTCAGGCGTTGTTCCAACGTGACCACCGGGCCGGGCGCGTTGACGAGGTTGGTCTTGAGCACGGGCATCAAGACCTCGATCGTCGCGCCCGGCAGTTTACCGCTCTGGCCTGGGTCGAAGGTGGCCGAAGACAGCGCTTCGTTGATTTCGCTTTGATAACGCTCCTGGCGGATGAGGAAGAGCGAGATGGAAGCGAAATACGGTTCGCTGGCCAGTTTGTTGAAAATGTCCGGCTGGACCTGTTCAATTTGCGGATTCATTGTCAATTATAGGAAATTAAATGCCCCGTTCCTCATCCCAGCCGAATTCACGCCGCTCCCGCGCCACGTGCGGCCCGGGCGCGCTCGTGATATCGGTCGTCGGATTGTCCGGGGCGGAAACAGCCAGGCGTCCGTCGGCCACCGCTTCGAGCTTGCGCAGGGCCGCGTCGTTGTCCGCCTTCTTGTCCTCGGCGATGGCTTTTTTGCGGAGGCGATTGGCCGCGCGATAAATAATGATGTCGATGGCGGCGTTCTTCAGTTCCTGCGGCAACGTGCCGGTGGGGCCGAGCGTGTTGCGCCGGCGCACGTAACCGCGCACTTCCGCCGTGACGTCGGGCAGCAGCGTGTCCAGCGGATTTTCCTGGCCGCTGGCCAGCGCGGTGCTGATGGCGGCGGTCAGCTCGGAATTATTGATCGAAGCCAGCACGTCGGTTTGCGCGATTGTAATCCAGGTGTCCATTGTCAATAGGAAATTAAAGGTTGTAGTTGAGGGCGGAAGGAAAGGCGAACCGGCGGCGTTTCCACCGGCCGCCTTCCTTCAGCGCTGCATCACGGGTAACCACCCGGCACGATGTTGCCGAAGCTCACGGTGACACTGCTCAACGTGACGTTGCCGTTCCCCGCCGTGGTGGCGTTCTGGATGGAATACGGCGCGATGAACAGTTCGTTATTCAACACGGTGGACGGGAAGTTGGTCACGACATTGCAATAGTTCGTGCCATTGGCCGTGTTGGTGCTTTGCAACAGCGCCGCGGTGGACCAATTCGTGCCATCCAGGCTGGTGGCCCAGTTGACACTGAACCCGCCCGTGGCGGCGGCGTTGGTCCCGTTGTAAACAACAGAGACCGCCATGCCCTGGCCCTGGCGCAGGCTGATGACATTGTTGGTCGGGATGGTCCCGGCCGCGAACAGGTTGGTGATGGTGTTCGTGCTGATGACCGACGGCAGGTTGGTCAAAACGAACGTGGTGGTGGGCGTGACCTGGGCGCGCAAAGTCAGCGCGGCCAGGACCGGCAATACGGACAGGATGAATTTCTTTTTCATGGGTTTGTGAATTCCTGTGGGGTGCGTTGTTGTCTCCGCTTAGGAGAGCTGGAGCCGGACCATGGCGATCTGGCTGGTTTGTTCGATGTCCTCCGACCAGTCAACAATATGACCGCCATAGAGGGCGTTGGGCGCCATGTAACTGCGCACGGCCTGCACGTTGCTTTGCCCGGAGACAAAGCACTTGAACGCGCTGGGGTCGTAGAGCGTCGGATCGGGCGCGCTGTAGTGTATAAGGATGTTGCCGGCCAGGAGGCGTTTCTTGCCGGCCTGCTCGCCCGTGCTTGCGCCCGAACCGCCCACCGGCCCCTGGTTGGTCCCGGCATAGCTGATCGAGGCCACCATCAAATCGACGGGGAAGAGCAGCATGGTCTTGAGTTGTTCGATGCTGATCTCGCTGACTTGCACGCCGACCAGGCGTTTCTTCACCAGCGGATGCGAGCGGATGATGCGCCAGGCCGAAACGTCCATCGTCACCTTCAGGAAGTTGATCGAGCCGCAGGCCAGCGAAAGCACGTCGAGCTGCTCGTCAATCTGGTCGATCGGATCGATGTTCGGATTGCTGAAGTTGCCGCGATTAGCCACCGGCGTGGTATTGCTGATGACGTAATTGGTGCGCTTGAAGGCGTAACTCAGCGCGGCCGCGTTGAGCACGGCCTTGATTTTTCCCTCGTCCAGCAACTGCTGGGCAACCGGGTTGTTCTCGCCGGCCTGGCGGCGTTCCTCTTCATCGACGGTCACTTCCAGCGCCTGCGGGGCGCAGTTGTAATATTCGTCCTCGGCCGCGAACTCGATGCGCGTGGGGTCCGCGCCCATGGCCCGCGCCGTGTTGTAAGTCTGGAACGAATTGACGTCGTCGAATTTTTTGTATTGACCGTGCGAACCGGGCACGCGAACCGTCGGGCAAATGCGCTCGGCGTAATCGTAGGCGGCCTTGAGGTCGTTCATGTGACCGGTCGCAAAATCGGTCAACTGATAGTTCAGTGTGGCGGATAATGATGTCCCTTGTGGCATAATGATATGGTGTTAAGGATTGGGTTGAATTAACTGGCGATGGTCGGAAAACACGGGTCGGCCAGGAAAAAATCCCCGGCCGAGGCCGATTCCAGAGAAAGCCCGACAATGACACGCGCGTTGCCCGGACCCGGATCGGTCACGACCTGGCCCGCGGCGTTTTGCACGAGACGGCTGAATTGCGCGATGGTCCCGGCGGCGCGCAACCGCACCGGCGGCGTTTTGCCCAGCGTGCCGAAGGAGGTCGGGCGTCCAGCCGGCAATCCGTCAACGACGACGGCAACGGCCGGGACAGTGGCGCTGTTGCTGATGGTCAGCGCGCCGTTGTTGTCGGCCACCAGATAACCTTCCAAGCCGGTGAAATCGACGACGTTGTTCGGGTCCTGATAAGTGAACAGGCTGTTGGGCCTGGCGAATAATGCGGAGTTCATGTGTATTTAGTGATGGATTGTTTATGATTGACGTTTAGGTGTGGGCGATGCCGAACAGTTGCGGCTTCTTCCGGCGCACGGCGTCGTGCGCTTCCTGGAAACTGCAGCGGTTGGCGATTTTGTATTGTTCGATGGCCGAACTGCGCTCGGACGAGAGCGCCGCTTCGTCGGCCGCGCCGCCCGCGGCGGCATCGATGGGCCGGGCCGTCTGGCGATTGTGCAAACGGCCGGGGGCCGTCTCCGCCTTTTGGTCCGGCTGCGTTTTGAGGAATTCAATCGTGGCCGTGCGATTGGTCACCAGCAGGCTCTTGATGAATTCACGTTGTTTTGGATCGAACCGGTTCCGATGAATTTCCAGGTCGGACTCGACCTGGCTTCCCTCCAGTTCCTTGATGCGGTTGAGCGCCCGGGCCACTTCCGTGTGGACGGCCTCTTCCGAGGCGTCGCCGGACAGGCCAAGCAGGGTGCAGACTGTCTTCATGTGTTTCGCTTTCTGTGGCGGGTCTGTAGGGCCGTCCGCCGCCAAGGCGGGAACGGGCAGGACGCCGCGGTTTGTGATCGGTTTCTGGCCTTTGTTGTTGTTCGCGTTGGTGAGGGTCAGGCCGTCCAGGCGCATCGGTCGGACGCGCTGGGGACTCTCGCCGCGATTCAAAATCGTCAAATCCGCCGGGTCATATTCCGTGGAGAAAAACCGGTAATCGCCCCCGTCCACCGCTTTCTTGCCGGTGTCGGTCCAGCGAATCCGCCCGTAAATGCCGTCGGCCCGGTTCGCCAATTTCTCCAGCCAGCCGTAGGCGACCGTCTCCTTGTCTTCGTCATGTTTGAAATGCTCGTGGTCGATCAGCATCCCGGCAAAACCCGCCTGCGCCGCCTCGGCGTTGAAACAGTTGACGATGGATTGGCAGGCGACTTCATCCAGCACCTGCACGATGCCGGCGCGGCGATTGGGGTGTTCGCCCCGCGCTTCAATTTGATACCAGCCGTCGGATGGATGTTGGAAAATCATGGTTCCTCCTGGGTTGCGCCGGTGGCGGGGCGGACCGCGATGTCGTAGCCCGTCCGCTCGGAAAGTTGGGCGGCGCTGATTTGATATCCGGCCTGGCTGAGATGCAGCGCTTGCGTGCAGATGTCGTTCACGTCCGGTTCCGCGTTGGCCGCCAGCTCGAACCACGCCAGTTGCGGCTGGCCGGGAAATTTCCGCGCCAGCAACGGCGCGTCGAATTGCGTGTTGAACACTTCGCTGATTTGGCGCGCCTCCTTGCGGCTGATTTTTTTGAAAGCGTCCTCGTGCGCCGCGCTCGCCCCATGGCCGATGCCCTCCGGCATCGCCAGCATCGATAACAATCCGCCCGTGCCGGCCAGAACGAGTTGTTCCTGCAACCAATCCAGGCGTGGCCGGAACGGATTCACTCCGCGCGGACTGTCCGCTGCCTGCGCCTCGCTGCCGTGCGGGAGCGCGCCGCTGCCGCCCGCCGCGATGGCGCGGGATGCTGTCAAGTATTCCTTCTCCTTTTCCTTCGGCACGTTCGGCGGCATGAAGACCAGCCAATGCGGCATGCCATAGACTTCAATGAACGCGTCCCAATTTTTCTCGCACAAATTGGCCCGCAACCACAAAACCAGCGCCACGCGATCCAGCGGACGGCGCGCTTCGCGAATGACGAACTGCCCGTAGTTGATCGGCACGCCGATGTTCGTTTGCGTGGCCGCCGCCACGTATTCCCATTCGGCATAGATGCTCTTGCGCGTCCAATGCCATTGCTCGACCGGTTCCAGGTGTTCCACCGTGAAATCCGAGCTGCCGGGATTCGCGTATATTTTTTCGAGGTGCGCGTAACCGCGAAACGCGCCGAGTTCCATCCATTCGATGGCCTCGTAAAGATTGTCGATGCGCTCGTAAGCGTCGCGCAGGCAGGCGGCCTGGTCTTCCGCTTGCGCGATGGTTGCGCCCGCCGGCAATTTGTCCGCCGACGGAATCCGGCAGCGCCAATCCATCTCCAGCAACGGCGCGGTCCGGCGCTCGATCAATCCCATCAACGTCGGATACAGCCCTTCCATCTCGCGATAGACGTTCTGCAATTCCGCGTTGAGGCCGCGCCGGGAAAAATCGTAAAGCGCGATGGCGCGCGGCAGGTCCAGCGCCCGCAACGGATTGTAAAATTCGCGCCAATGGTTCTGCACGCTCACGACCGTCCCGATGTTCAATCCGTAAGCGAGACTGGAAGGCGCGGCGGTCGCGCTTAACGGCTGGTTTTTTGAAACCAACGCGCGTTGTTGATTCCTTGCGGACGTCCGTCCCTTGGCGAGATTAATTTTCCTGGCGTTCATTGGAATAAAGTCATGGCGTCACGGGTCGCGCTGTAGCGGTTGGCGGGCCTGTCCGTGAAAAGGTGAATTTGGCCGGCGCCGCTTTGACCCTGGCCCGCGCGGAGGGCCAGGGCCAGGGCGGTGCAGCGGTCGGCGTGCCCGCCCGCCCCGCGCGGCGCGCGATAAGTGATTCCGCCCGTGTCGCTCGTGACACGATTAACGCTGTGCAAATCCTCCCGCACGGCCCGGCTCACCGGCACTCGCACTGCGCGGTTTTCAAACGCGATGCGCAACTTGGAAAACAGCTCCACTTTCAGCCCCGCCGAAAAAACGCACAACTCGATCTTCCCGTACTTTTGCTCGGACGGTTTCCATTCGCCGAATTCGCCCGCCAAATAATCGCCCATCCCAATTCCCGGCCCGGTGTAATCCAGGCAAACCCGCCGTGCTCGTTCCAGCCGAGGCCGCAACAACTCCACTTGCTGCGGTGTGCTCATTTCCTTCAGTTCGAGCACTTCGACGGTTTGCGCGATGTCTCCCAGCCGCGCGTTGGACCAGCAAACGGTCAAATCCTGGCGACGTCCGAAATCAATGCCCATGTCTATGGGAAACGGCGCTTCCGTCTGCCAGAATTCCGCCGGGACGGCTGCGGTCGCGATCTCGCTCTCGCAGGAAGCGATCAATTCGTAGGACAACAGGACGGAATGGACGTCGAGAAACTGGCATTCAAATTCCTGGGCCCAACCTTCCGGATCGCTCAACGCGGACTGCAACTCCTCAACGTTCACCGGCAACCCGTCCGCCGCGGCTTTGTGAATATCCACAAAATGACACGACCAGTGAGCGGACGGACGCCGCAGCGCGGCGTCCCTACCCTCTTCAGGTAGGGTCGGACCGCCGGGCCGACCGTCTGTATAATTCTTAGTCCAAATCTCGTGCGCCTTGTTCCCAATCCCGTTCGGTGTGGTAATCAGCCGGACTTTTTTCTCACCGCCGCGCAACGGATTGGTGATAGTCGGCAGAATGGCCCGCCAGGTGGCGTCGGGATTTTCAAAGAAGGCGAATTCTGTCAATAATACGTTGGCCGAATACCCGCGCACCGTGTCAGGCCGGCCCGGCACCGCCACCACGCGGCTTCCACCGGGAAAGATGATCGTAGCCGCTTTGAGCAGACCTTGCCCGCCGCTCTGGCGTTCCTCTTCGTAACCGGCCAGTGTGCGCTTGAACGCTTCCGTCCATTCCTTCCATTTTTGCAGCGACTCCAGCGATTGCCTTTCAGACGGCGCCGCGATCAGCCAGTCGCGTTTCTCACCTTTCTTTTCAGCGGCGAGGATGTCGCGGATTCCCTCGAACCCGCTGGAATAATCCTTGCCCGTCTGCCGCGCCTGCAGGGCAAACTTGAATCGCGCCTCGTCGTTAGCCCAGGCTAATTGGTACGGCAGAAGCAACTCCGCCGGATCGAAAACATTTTTGCGTCTGGCCATTAGTTGATTCCCAAAATTTGTTTGACCGCCGCTTCTTTCTCCGTCGCTGAAAACGGCGACTTCGCTTGCTCGTTCCCGGGTTTTTCGAGGGTTTCCTCAGCTAGATCCAGGCGGCGGTCCACCCGGCGCTGGTCGGCCCGTTTGAGAAGCAGCCTGGTCGCGGCGGTGCGGGCAGCCGGATTCAATCTCTTCAGCGTAAAATAGATGACCTCCTGGCCGAGGAGCATCATGACTTGATCCAACACCCCTTCGGCGTTCGTTCCCTTGACCATCTCCTTCAAAGCCTGGTTCGTGTTGTTGATGAATGCCGCCGTCGCACTAAGTTCATCAACGGTCGATTGCGTTTCCAGCCGCGCCCGGACATCAAACAGCGTGTCTGGCGACGGCCTTTTGCCTTTGCGCCGTCCCTTTCCCCATGGCGGTGCCATGATAACCAACTGATCAACCGTGCGTGGAGTGCGGAGCAGGCGGTGAAGCCGTTCCAATTTTTTTGGCGTCAACGAGGCTTCGTAGCGATGAATGTCCATCCGCGATCTCCGCCGTTTTCCTAAATTAACGTCCATTTAAAACCCCCGTTTTTCCAGGTCGTCGATCCCGTCCTTGGTGATCCGCCACAGTTTGTTCCCGAAGCTGTGGGATTTGGGCACTTCCACGACAAATTTCGCGTCAACAAAATATTGCAGCTCGTCCTCTACCTCGGCCCGCGTGAAGTGCCGGAACCCGGACGTCATCAACGCCAGCTCGATGGCCGGCAGGCCCAGTCCGATGCTGCGGGCCGCCTTGAGCGAGCGCAGCAGCGCGTCGCGGAACAGTTCCAGTTGTGCGTTCGATATCATAAAAGGTCGTCCTTCTTGCTCCGCTCGATCAGCCGGTCGATCTTGGCGTCCATCTGCACCAGGCGCGCCGTGTTGGTCTCGCTGGCCTCGCGCAGTGCGCAGATTTCGCCTTCAATCGGGTTGATGCGGAAATGAAGTTTCTCCCGGTCCGCCTTGGCCTCGGCCTGCATGTCGTCGAGTTGGGCGTTGAGGCGGATTTCCACCCCGCGTTCGATGCCAGCCAGTGAAGCGACAATTCTTTCGTGCTCGTCCTTGTTCTCGCGCTGGTGCCGCTCGAAATCGCGCTTGTCCACCGGAACCGCCGTGAAGCTCACTTCCGTGCGGCTCGTGCGGTTCAGCATCACCCAGGCCAGCACGGTCGTGATGACCAGGCACAGCATGTTCAACGCGGTGGAAGCAATTTGCAGAATGTTCATGGCAGCGAAACGGAAGGTTGGAAATGGCGCGGCGCAGCCACGTTCCGGCGGGCGCGCCGGCCCGCCTTCTGGAACAACGCGCGATAGGTATCGATGTGATGATCTTCCAGCAGCGCGATTTTCCCGTGCCACAATTCCCGCGCGCCATTGCGGATGTCCCACGGCAATTTCCAGCACGCGGACGGGTCCAGTTTCCAGCCGTCGCGTTTCAAGGGCAAATGGGCCGCTTCATCGTCGGGCCGCGCCGTGGCAGTGGCTTGCAGAAGCGGAGAATCGGCCATTGAAAGCGAACGGCTGGCTGGCCGCGCGCACGGATAAAACACTTCATGCCCGCAATGCCGATACGCCCCCAGCAACCACGGCAGGCGAGGCACAACGTCGTCGGCGTGCACCACGCGAAACGTGCGCGCGCCGAGTTGGCTTTCATACAGGTCGCGAAACGCCGCGTTGCCCACGCGCGGTTCGCCGAAGGTGTAAACCGAAGTCCACGGCGACGCAAAATGCAGCGCCGCCAGCTTCGCCAGCGCGCCGCCCAAACTGTGACCTGTGAACCAAAGCCGCAATCCGCGCCGGCCCGAAAGCAGTTTCACCACCGATTCGCTGAGTTGCTCCCGCAACCCCGCGAAGGCCCGTTGAAATCCGGCGTGCACTTCCGCCTTCGCACCGGGATACAACGGCGTCCGCTCGCAGGAAGCATCCGTCACGAAATTCGCCAGCGAGCGCGTGCCGCGAAACGCGATGATGAGGTCGGTTTCAGTTGTTGACAGGATGGCCCGCGTATCGGTCGGGCGATGGTCGATGAAATGGGCCGGACGCAGCGCATAGGCGTCCTTGCTGGCCCGGCAGAGCGCAGCCGCATTGGCCGGGTCAAAACGATTTGGAAGGGTCGGGTTCATTTGACAGCGCTTTTGGCGGCGGCGCCGATGATGTTTCCAGCCGCCGTGCCGGTGGCGGCGATGGCCGGGACGAGATTGCTGTCCACCACGATGGCGAAGGTTCCCGCGGCGAACGCACTCCCGCCGCCCAACGCCGCCTGATTGGTGTGCGTGGCGGTCATGGTTTGGACGGTTGGATCGGCGAAGAGAAAAACGCCGCCGCCACCTTCCGTGTCGCGCCACATCTCGCGCTTGACCAGGCCATCGGTGCGCCCGCCGAACCACTCGACCGTCCGTTGCGCGACCGACTTCCGATGCGGACAGGAACAGCCGGCCTGCAAACCGACGACAGCAATGAGCGCGGCGGCGAGCGGGGATTTCCAATTTGAAATTTCAAATTTCAAATTCATGGACTTACTTTCCGATTGTGATCGTTCCGCCGACATTCGTGCCGCCGTTTTGAAAACTGCCGCCGATGGTCAACCCATTGGTCGTGTTGCTGACCGCGCCGCTGATGGTCTCGTTGGTCGTCGAGTAATCCCCCTGCACCGCCACCGGCGTGTTGCAGCCGGACAGCAACAGAAGGACGCCGAGGCCCGCTGCGATGGCGGCAACAAGGAAAAGAAGGGGTTCGCGATGCGCCGGGGCCGCCGGAATGCGAGGGAAGGTGGGCGGCTGGACCGCATCGCGAACCAAAGTCTCACTGTCATCCAATACCGTATTATTTATCATGTAACAGTTGTAGCATAGTTACATCTTAAAACCGAAGACACGGTGAGACCTTTTTGCGAATTTATAACCTTTTGATTTTCAGCGGGTAACGTTTTCAGGCATCCAATGTGTCAACTTTGTTTTCTTGACACTGAGCGGAAAACGCCAGCTAAATCAATGGTTTCAGGATGGTCAAAAATCTTTCGCCTCGGCCGCAGCGGATTTGGTTATGGCCACCATCCCGTCTGAAGCCTTGCTACTCAATTAGTAACTTAGTGAAGTTATAACTCAGTCAATACTGGCATTCCTGGGTGAAGCGGGGAAAAATCGAAATCCGCGGCTGGGAAAGTTCGGGGCCGGGTCCAAAAAAAACAGGGGCGCCCCACCCGGGGCGCCCTTATAATCCAACACTCTGACCTTGTAACCATACGCCCGTCCACTGGGCCTGTCTGCAAGGCGAATCACTCTTTTCGTTGTCATGGAAAACCTCTCATTTCCCTGGCGTTCAAGTCGCCGCAACCACCTCCGCCATATCGTAGGCCAATCCCTTACAACACAAAGCGGGCTTCTCCTTACAGACAATCCCTGCGCCCGGCATTATATTGACAGAATAACAGCGACTCTTATGAAACATTCCGAACTGGTTACGGAAAAAGCTTCAACGGACTACCCGGTGCCCAGCTACGAGGATTTGCTCCTGGGCTTGCGGGATTGCCAGCGCGACCTGGGAAAGCTCAAGGATTATAACGTTGCCCTCAAAATCTTCCTCGCCCTGCTGGTTCTGTTCATGATCTTTTGGTTTGGCGTGGACGTGGTTTTACGGTTGGTAAAATTGTTCTGAAATAACCGGCGGTTCACGTCGTTGGAGCGGAGCTGTACCTTCTTCCAGTACGACACGATGGTGCTTTGAGATTGACAGCCGTCCCCGTCTCTGCACAATCGTACTCAGCATACGGAGTTTTTATGCAGACACGCTTCTTCCTTCGGCTATTTACCGTCATTCCACCATCGCTGTATCTCCTGTTCGTCGGCGCATTCGCTTGCGCGGGATCGCCCTTGACCGTCGGGTTCTATTACCCCACCAACGGCCAAAGTTACCTCGCGCCCGCTACCATCGGCGTCCATGCCTCTGTGTTTGACACAAATGAAGTCCTGACGGTGCAATATTTCTCAGGCTCTAACAGCCTTGCCCTCCTTACCAACAAAACCGGTGTCATTGTCACGAACTCTTCCCAGGGCAATCCGTTCGAGTTCGCCTGGAGCAACGTCCTGGCTGGCTCCTACAGCCTCACCGCCGTGGCCACCGACAGCGCCGGCAACGTTGTTACATCCGCTCCTGTCAATATCAGCGTCACCAACCCGCCGCCTCCGCATCCGCAGGTTTATATTTATTCACCCACTAATAACGAAGCGTACCGCGCCCCAGCCACGGTCGGGCTTTACGCGCGCGCCGTGGAAAGCGGCGGAACGATTGCTTACGTAACTTTCGTGGCCAATTCAAATGTCCTGGGCATGGTGAGTAACAGCATGGTCTATTCGAATATCAGCACGGAACCTCTCTTCACCTTGACTTGGAGTAACGTCCTGGCAGGAGTGTATTCCATCACGGCCATTGCCACGGATACGAACGGATTCTCCACCACTTCAACTTCCGTAACAATCGATGTTACTAATCCGCCCCCGCCGCCGCCACCCACTCCGTTCACGGTCAGCTTTTATTATCCCAGCAACGGCCAGAGCTATCTCGCCCCCGCCAACGTCGCCTTGCACGCGCTCGTGCTCGATTCCAACGTGGTTGAAACCGTCTCCTATTTCGCGGGATCGAATCTTATCGCCACTGTCACCAATAAATCCGCAGTGCTCCTGACCAATTCCACCCAGGGCAATCCATTTGAATTTACCTGGAGCAATGTGCTGGCCGGCTCCTACAGCTTGACCGCCGTCGCCGTGGATGCCGCCGGAGCGACCGTCACTTCCGCTCCAGTCAACATTACGGTGACAAATCTGCCGCCCCCGCCGCCAGTTCCGTTCACCGTCAGCTTTTATTATCCAGTCAACGGGCAAACCTATCTGGCCCCGGCCGCCGTTCCGCTGCATGCGCGCGTCACTGATTCCAACGTGGTCGAGACGGTGGCTTACTTTGCCGGGAGCAACCTCATCCACATCGTCACCAACACCGCAGGGGTATTATTGACAAACACCACCGGGGCCAACCCGTTTGAATATACCTGGAGCAATGTGCTGGCCGGCTCCTACAGCCTTACCGCGGTTGCGACCGACGCCGCCGGCAACACCGCCACGTCCGCCATTGTCAACATTGCGGTGACCAATCCGCCGCCCCCGCCGCCGGTTCCGTTTGCCGTCAGCTTTTTCTATCCCA
>Ga0206875_1155_pt2 | contig 15976 bp, 12 predicted proteins | sample Alteio_BWOrgCont_9_FD_152616 | JGI IMG/M metagenome (GOLD analysis project Ga0206875, IMG submission 152616) | Enriched cells from forest soil in Barre Woods Harvard Forest LTER site, Petersham, Massachusetts, United States -... | ecosystem: Environmental > Terrestrial > Soil > Temperate forest > O... | reverse complement strand
TCCTGACGGCGGGTTTCGTTGTGTTTTGCTTCAGTGACTTCGGCGGAATCCTTTCCCTTGGCTGGCTTACCTCCCTGACCTTGCTGGTGGCAATGGTGACCAATCTTGTCTTGTTGCCTGTTCTCCTGGTAATTATGCACCCCAGGCAACCCCCTTCATAAGTTATTCGTATCCCTATTATTATTACATAAACGGAAACCTTTCGATAAGGGAGGATACTTTTTTTCGTAAACATTACTAATTTTACGGAATGTGCCGAAAGGCAAGGGTCCTGCCCCATAAACTTTCTTCACCATTCTAAAAAACACACAGAGATGAGAAAATCTGTCTTGCTGCTAGTCAGCTTTTTGTTTCTTTCTGTCACCTTATTCGCGCAATCCCGGATCGTATCGGGGAAAGTATTGATGCCAAGCGGTGAGCCCGCCGTTGGCGCCACCGTTACTTTCAAGGGATTCAATAAGGGGACTGCCACCGGGACCGATGGTACCTTCAACATCAGCGTTCCAGCATCTGTCAAGGTCATGATCATTTCCGGTATCGGCATCGCCTCCCAGCAGATCGATGTGTCCGGTAAAACCGAACTTGGCAGCATCACCCTCAGCAACTCCAGCAAGGTGCTGGATGAGGTGGTCGTCGTGGCGTACGGCCAAGCCAAAAAGACCAACATCACCGGAGCCGTGGCTACGGTCAATGGCGGGGAAATTGCCGACAAGCCGTTCACCTCCCCCGACAAGGCCCTCCAGGGCGAAGTGGCCGGGGTACAGGTGAGTTCGGCCTCCGGCGCTCCCGGTTCCGCCACTGACATCCTCATCCGGGGTTTGGGGTCCCTGACCGCCCAAGCCAGTCCTTTATGGGTTATTGACGGTGCCATTGCCCAAACTGGGGATTTGGCCCAGAACACCGTCACCTCCAACGTGCTGGCGACCTTGAACCCGGATGACATTGAAAGCATCTCGGTGTTGAAGGATGCATCCGCCACGGCGATTTACGGTTCAAAAGGGGCGAACGGGGTCATCATCGTGACCACCAAAAGGGGGCGCGTCGGTAAAACCCGCGTCAGCTTTTCGGCTGAAACGGGGGGTAACAGCATTGCCTTCCTGCCCAGCAACAAATCCTGCACCACGCCCGAATACCAAACACTGCTGCGGGAGGCCGTGATCAACGCAGGGTTAGCCACCACCACCGCCCAAGCGGACGCCTTCATCACCAGCCCCAACGGTTACGGGGTCCAGCCGGCTAACTACACCGATTACAATACCAACTGGCTGAAGCAGGTGACCAGGACCGGGAACCAATCCCAGTACAACCTCAGCTTCAGCGGGGGGAATGAAAAGACGATCTTCTACCTGTCCGGCGGATATTTCAAGCAGATCGGGGAAGTCGTCGCCTCCAGCTATATCCGCCAAAACGGCGCCTTCAGCATTACCCATCACGCTAATGACTGGCTGACGGTATCGGCCGTCGTGGATGGAGGGGCTTCCACCCAGCACACGCCCTTCAATGCCGGCTTCTTCGATAACCCCGCCCTGGCCGCTCGTTTCCTGTTGCCCTGGTTTACTCCTTACAATGCGGATGGCACGCCTAAATACAACGATTCCCTGAATCAGTTCCCCTTGAACGGCGGCCCATGGAATCCCGCATATACGCAGGTACACAATAAGAACGAGTATCAGCAGACCAACCTCCGCGGAAATGTAGCGCTGGAGATCAAGATCCTTCCCAACCTGAAGGTGACCAGCCGGTACGCCGCCGAATACACCGACATTGCGGAAGACCAGTACCTGAACCCCTTCTATGGGGACGGCTATTCCACCCAGGGCTTCGGGGAGTCAGTTTATTCCCGCTATTATGATTATACCTGGTCCAATTTTGCCGACTGGAGACAAAATCTGAACAGGGGTGGCGATATATATTTCGACCTCAAGGTGGGATACGAAGCCTATCAGTTCAACAGCTACATTCTCAACGCCCAGGGGCAGAACTATCCCATCACCCTGTCATTGCAGTACCTGGCCGCTGCCAGCACGCCCCTGGTCGCCTCTGTAGTGCCCGAGGATAACGCTACAACGAGCGAATTTTCCAGCGGGGATATTAATTATAAAGATCGCTACGTGCTGTCCGGCAGCTTCCGCCGGGACGGTTCTTCGGTCTTTGGCGCCAACCATCCTTTCGGTAATTTCTACTCCGTGGGCGGGACTTGGAACGTCACCAACGAGCACTTCCTGCAAAATTCCCGTATCATAAGCCTCCTGAAGCTCCGCGGGTCTTATGGGCAAGTGGGGAACGCCAACGGTTTCGGCAATTATTCCGCCCTGTCGACCTACTCTTACGGAAAAACCTACAACAACAATCCCGGGGAAGCTCCATCTCAAGTGGGTAATCCAAACCTCACCTGGGAAAAGATCAATACCGCTGACGTGGGCGTCGACGCGGGTTTCCTGAACGAACGAATCGTCGTCACCGCGGATTATTACGACCGGACAACAGTAGCCCTCATCCAGGGGGTACCGCTATCCCTTACCAGCGGTTTCGCTACGGTCAATGAAAACGTCGGCTCGATGAGCAATAAAGGGATTGAGTTCGCCCTGGACGTGAAGCCAATAAGGAGCCGCTCTTTCCTTTGGGATTTGAATTTCAATATCGCCCACAACACGAACCGGATTATATCCCTTTACAATGGGAAGCCCATCGCCAACGGCCTCTTCAACTATTCCGTCGGTCACGACGCACAGGAATTCTATATCCGCCAATGGGCCGGGGTCAATGTCAACGCGGGGACTCCTCAATGGTACACTGACGGGACCAAGGCTACGATTACCGGCAGCTATGACAGCGCCAACCTGGCCTTCAATTCTAAATACCACGCCGATCCTTCGGTATACGGAGGCCTGACCAATACGCTGAGCTGGAAGGGGCTTACCTTCATCGTCCAGTTGACTTATAACTTCGGCAACTCCATCTTCTACAACTACGGGTCTTATCTGAACAGCGACGGCTTGTATCTGACGGCGTTCAACCAGGATGAAGAGCAGTTGAAGAGCTGGCAGAAGCCCGGCGATCACACCAACGTGCCCCAGATAATAGCAGGTGGGAACCATAACTCCGAAGGTAGCTCCACTCGCTACCTCTACAATGGGAAATTCGTCCGCGTACGGAATATTGAATTGGATTACAGTCTGCCCAAATCACTTGTCGGGAAAGCCAAGTTGGACAACCTAACCCTGTATGTAAGGGGTACCAACCTGTTCACTTTCGACACGGATAAGGAAATTCCCTTCGACCCGGAAACTGGTGTGAGCAGCACCACCAACTTTGAGGAGTATATCCCCAAAACCATCGTTGGAGGCATTAAAATCCAGTTCTAACCCCTAAAAAAAATTGAACAATGAAGAAAATCAGCATATATACATTGGCCCTGTCCTCCCTGATCCTGGGGAGTTGCGGTAAGGATTTCCTCCATCGGGTTCCGGCTGCCACGTCGGTCGAAACCGCCGAAGCCATCACGAATGTTAATGACTTGGGATCGGCCGTGAACGCCATTTATGCCGAAATGAGGGCCGTCGCCGTTTACGGCAGGGATTTCCCCATCGTAGGGGACCTCATGGCTGACAATACCTATGTAGAGGTAAGGAACTCGGGCAGATATCTTCCACAATGGCAGTATGATGTTACGGTTTCCGATCCGGTAGTCAGCGAAGTCTGGTCCAACTGTTACACCGCCATCCTGGCAGCCAACAACGTCATCGATGCGGACCTGCCCAACCTCAGCGCCACGGACCAGGCTACGGAAGCCGAGCTAAAGGCCCAGGCTTATGCCCTGCGGGGGCTGCTATATTTCAAGCTCGTGAATTTCTATGCAACCCCATACACACAGGATACCAGCAAAAATGGTGTCCCCCTGATCCTGCATTTCGAACCTTTCCTTTATCCCGCCAGGAATTCCGTCGGTGAAGTATATACCCAAATCGTAAGCGATCTCAAGGCAGGTTTCGCCAATGCCCCGGCCTACGTGAACTCGATCACGCTGAGCAAATACTCGATAGAAGGTTTACTTGCCAGGGTGTACCTGTACATGGGTGACAACACCGATGCGGAAACGGCGGCTGTTGATGTGATTAACAGTTCCGGTTTTAACCTGGTAGATCCCACACATTTCCTTTCTTTCTGGCAGAACCCCGCCGTTCAAACAAATCAAACCGAAGTGATGTTCGAGATCGACGTCAACACCCTCCAAAACAATGGCTCGGATGATTTCGGGGGTATGTATTACCAGGGATACCAGGACATTTATTGCTCTTCCCAACTATATAACCTGTACAGCGCCACCGATGTACGCACGCAGGTGATCGTACCGGGCAATACCAAATCCGGAGCGCCCGCCTACATCGTAGAAAAGTTTCCGAATTACACCAATACCTCGGATAAGGATAACATCAAAGTTATCCGACTGGCCGAGGTATACCTGATTGCAGCGGAGGCAGCCCTGTCTACCAGTCCCGCTACAGCTCAGGGTTACCTTAACGACCTCATCGCCCAAAGGGATCCGGCCGCCGGGCCGATCATCGCTACCGGGGCTGCATTATTGGATTCGATAGTCCTGGAAAGGAGAAAAGAACTGGCATTCGAGGGAGACCGGTTATGGGACTTGCAACGCCTTGGCCTGGATGTGGACCGTGGGGGAAACAACCCCGGCGCCCTACCGGCCGGCCCCAGCAACGTGAACCTGACCGTTCCCTTCACGGATTACCGCAGGCTGGCCCCCATTCCCGAATCGGAAACCCAGGTGAACCCGAACATTGCACCCCAGCAGAACCCCGGGTATTAAACGAAACGATTGATTTTTCATATCCAAGGGCCGGACAGCAATGTCCGGCCCTTTAATTTTATTTGTTACTCAATTTTTTTCTATTTATTTTTGTTACTCTATTAACAACCGAATAACATTCCCGTTTTTGGACCCGCGCCCCTAGGTCATCAAAAATAGGAACACCCGCCAATTATCCTGTTTTTAAAACACGCAATCATCCCTTAAGTCTGGAAAAGGCCTTCATGCGTTCTCGACCCATTTAACTCATTGGGTAAGAGCGTTCTAAATATTTTCATCGGGCATAATGCCTGGATGCTAGCCTGTGTAAAAACAAAAAAAGGGCCGCCAAAAGCGGCCCTTACCCTTGTCCGGCGGAGCCGGACCAAATTATTGGCGGTGCGGCCGCAAACCCGTAACTTAAATTGGAAGGGTTTGCGGCCGCACAATCTTTATGCCATGCTTTATTTTAGCACGGACCTCAACTCCTCTTCTAAAGCATCTCCCCTTAGGCTGGTGGCAATAATTTTCCCCTGGGGGTCCAGAAGGACATTGTAAGGAATCCCGGTAAACTGGAAGGTGGATACCGCCTTGCTTTGCCAAAAGCCCAGGTCGCTGATATGGGTCCATGTCAGGTGATCCTCGTGGATGGCTTCCAGCCATGCCTCCTTTTTCTGGTCCAGGGAAACCCCAACGATAGTAAAGTTCTTGTTTTTGAATTCCTGATATGCCTTTACAACATTGGGATTTTCACCCCTGCAAGGCTCGCACCAGCTGGCCCAGAAGTCGACGAGGACGTATTTTCCCCTAAGGCTGCTGAGACTGAAAACTTTACCACTTGTATCGGGGAGCGCCAGGTCGGGCGCCAGGGCGCCTACCCGGGGTGCAGCTGAAATCTTGCTCAGGGCAGCCACTGCACCCGTCACACCGGCATTCCCCGGAAAGCGTTTTTTCAATTCCTCGCCCAAAGCAAACAGCGTATCCACGCTATAGTTGGGTGTATTGACTCCATATTGTGCGGCCCCCGCTTCATCGGCCCCGATCTCGTAAAAGCTCAGGGCAAAAGTGGCGATCATCGGGCTGGGATCTTCACGCACATTATCTGCAAGGAATCTGTAGAAGCCATTCACTTTATCCTCCGAAGCAGACAAGGGCGCCAGGGAGTCCATCTTCAGGCGGCCTATATCGTCCAATATGGAATGGAGGGAATCGAATAGCGAATGGAAACGCTGGGAAGCGGGGGAATTCTTAACGGTATAGTTCCCCTCCTGGGAAGCGGCATCCATATACACCTCCACTTCGGGGTGATCGCTGATCACGGCCAGCCAGGGACCGGTGTTGGGGTCCCCCAGCATGACGCGGAAAAGACGTTCCTCTCCCCCCGGGCCCTTCAATTCGAACCTCCCTCCCTTAAGCGCGGAGGAATCGAGGATGAGGACAGGCGTATTGTCAAATGACATGGAAGTCAGGTATACCTCCTTCACGGGAAATCCGGTGAGCCTTCCTTTTACGATGAATTGGCTTTTCCTGTTGCAGGATAATGTCGTAACGCATAGGGCCATCAGGCAGAGTACGATGTGTTTGTTCACGGTATGGTTATTTGAGCTTTTCGGCCAATAATTGATGTACGATCTTAGGATCGGCCTTTCCTTTGGAACGCTTGATGACTTCTCCTACAAAGAGGCTGACGAGGCCCTTTTTCCCTTTCCGGTATTCCCGGACCTTATCGGGCATGCTATCCAGTACGGACTCCACCAGGGGTAGAATATTGTCCGCGTCGTGATCCTGTAATATATTTAGTCGTGCCGCAGCCTCCGAGGCGCTGATTCCCCCCTCTCCTATCATATACGGTACCAGGCGGGAGGAGGCTACGGAAAAACTGACTTTCCCTTCCTCGACCAGACTTATCACTTCCCCAAGTTGTGCGGGCTTCAGGGGGTAATCGGATATGTCGATCTGCTTGTCGTTACAATAAGCCTTTACGGGGCCCAATACCCAGTTGGCCGCCGCCTTATAGGCATTGGTCTTCCGTATGAGTGCTTCATACCAGGTACTGAGCCCCTTATCATCACTGATTATGCGGGCATCGTATTCGGACAGGTTCAGCTCCCCGGTATATCGCTCGAAAAGGGCTTCCGGCAACAGGGGAATGCTTTCCCTCACCGATTGAAGAAAGGCCTCCGTGATCTTGAATGGAGTCAGATCGGGTTCCGCGAAATAGCGGTAATCCTCGGCGTGTTCTTTTGTTCTTATGGAGCGGGTCGTTTCGGTACCGGCATCGTAACTCCGGGTTTCCTGAACGACCGTTCCCCCGGAGGACACCAGGGCCTCCAGGCGTTCGATTTCAAAAGCTATGGCTTTCCGGACATTCCGGATGGAATTCATATTCTTTACCTCCACTTTCGTCCCCAGGCGGGTTTCCCCTGTGGGCCTTATGGAAATATTGACGTCGCAACGCATGCTGCCTTCTTCCATATTTCCGTCACAAATGCCCAAATGGCGGACGATTTTCCTCAGCTCCGTGAGGTAAGCCGATGCTTCCTCCCCGCTATGCAGATCGGGTTCGGTGACGATCTCCAGGAGGGGCACTCCAGCCCGGTTAAAATCAACCTGGCTGTATACCGGATCCTGATCGTGCAAACTTTTCCCAGCATCTTCTTCCATGTGTATCCTGTTCAGGACGACAGGCCGGACACCCGCCTCTGTCCGGATCAGGACCCTTCCGCCCCGGCAAATAGGGGTCGTATGCTGGGATACCTGGTAACCTTTCGGCAGATCCGGGTAGAAATAGTGCTTACGCGCAAAATAATTCCGGCGCACAATATCGCATTCCAGTACCAGTCCGAGCTTGACAGCATATTCAATGGCCTTCCGGTTCATCCTGGGCAAGGTCCCGGGGTGCCCCAGGGTTATAGGGCTTACGTGCGTATTCGGATCTCCCCCGAAGGCGGCGCTGTCCCCGCAAAAGAGCTTGCTTTCCGTCAGGAGTTGCACATGCACCTCCAGTCCTATGACTGCTTCGTACATGGCGCAAATTTACGCCAATCTGCGCTACAACGTGGTCGAATTCAATTGATGCGGGATTTTCACCTGGAGGGTCATGGAATTGCCTCCCCTGGTGACCGTAAGGCTGTAATTATATTTGTCGCCTCCATCCCCAAGGATATCAGAGGCTTCGTCGATATTGGAAACCTTTTTTCCATCGATTGCCGTGATGACATCGTCTTTCTGGAGACCTGCCTTGGCTGCGGGAGAATCCTCATCCACCCGAAGCACCTTCACGCCCGAAGTATCTTCGGTATCCTGGATATGGGCGCCCAATCGGGGGTGTCCTCCATAAATAAACGGCATGCTTTTGAACTTGAAATTTTGGGGACCGAAGTTCAGGGTCCTGAATTCATCGTGGGGTTTTTCCAGGGTGACTCTCGCCTGGTTTTCATGGTCTCCTCTCAGATAGTGCACCGTCACCACATCCCCCGGTTTGTGCTCATGAATCATTTTGGACAGCGCTTCGGGGTCTGAAATAGGCGTTTCATTCACTTTGGTAATGATATCCCCTTCCTTCAAGCCTGCTTTGAATGCGGCGCTGCTGTCGGAGACACTGGAAATTTCGGCGCCTTTTTCGTTTTCCTTGGTAAACACCCCCAGGCGAACATTCTCGCCATCAAGGGCAAAAAAGCTCTTCATGGTCGTCAGATCATTCTTGCGGTCTATGATGAACGCCCGGTTTTCATCATTCAGGGACCGGATGACGACGTTTCCATCCCCCCAGTCGGAGGCAGGCTTGCCGTTGATGGTCACCTTTCCATCCTCGATAACTATAACCGTCTTTTCCTTCGGTTTGTCGTCGCGGATAATGATCTCTTTCTTTTTCTCCTTTTGGGTTTTTTCCTCATCCTGTGCTTTCGCGGAGAGGGAAATCAAGGCTGGCACTGCAGCCAGAAATAATAAGTAACGTTTCATACTTTGGGGGTTTACTTTCCAAATGTAGGAAAACTTTCGTAGTACGAAAAATTTCGGATTTGTTAAATTCCCGACCTTACGGCTCCCCAGATCACTTCCGGAATGGACGCCAGGCGCGAGGTGTCCGTGCCCCCGGCGGTCGCCAGGGTCTTCTGGCCTCCCCCGCCTCCCGAGATCAGGGGGGCGATTTTTTCCTTGATCAGCGTGGGAGCATCCCAACCCTTGACCGTCGCCAGGGTCTCGTCCACCATGACAACTACGGCCGCCTTACCTGCGATGTTGGCAAACAAGACTACAAGATAAGCGGGTCCGAGCATGGGTTTTAAGTCGAAACATACCTTTTTAAGTGCGTCCGGGTTGTCCACTTCTACCGGGCCGATGATGTATTGTCTTTGGGCATAGGTCTCCGCTCCAACCGCCAATTCCCTGGAAAGGCTGGCCAGGTTTTTGGCCTCCAGGCGTTCGAGGCGTTTACGCGTTTCGGCGGTTTCGACGAGTTGCGTCGCCAGGGCCTGGGCCGGATCTTTAGGATTCTTCAGTTGCTCCCGCATGGATTTCAGGAGGCCCAACTGCGCCGTCAGATACTCCTCCGCTGCCTTACCCGCAAGGGCTTCGATGCGCCGCACGCCTGCGGCTACCGCGCCTTCGGATACGATCTTGAAGAAACCCAGTTCCCCCGTATGGCTCACGTGGGTCCCCCCACACAGTTCCACTGAATAGGCCGGATCCATAATGACCACGCGTACCATGTCCCCGTACTTTTCTCCGAACAGGGCCATCGCGCCAAGGGCCAGGGCTTCCTCCTTGGGCATTTCCCGGATGATGACGGGAATGTTTTCGCGGATTTTTTCGTTGACGAGCGATTCCACCTGCGCGAGCTCCTCATCGGTTACTTTGGCGAAATGCGAAAAGTCGAAGCGAAGGTATTCCGCATTCACCAACGAGCCCTTTTGAGCCACGTGCTTTCCCAGGATTTGTCTCAGCGCTGCATGCAACAGGTGCGTGGCGCTGTGGTGGATGGCCGTGGCCTTCCTCGATGCTTCATCCACCCTGGCCAGGACGGGCACGTCCAGGGCCGCTGGGAGCTTTGAAATAAATTGAATGGTCAGGTTATTTTCCTTCTTGGTGTCTTCCACCGAAATGACCTCCTCTCCAAAGACCAGGGTTCCGGTGTCCCCCACCTGTCCACCGCTTTCGGCATAAAAGGGAGTCGTTTCCAGTACCACCTGGTATGATTCCTTGTTTTTTGCCTTGACCTTCCGGTAGCGGCTGACGCCTGTGACCGTCTCCAGGGAATCATAACCGATGAACCTCGATCCGCCTTCCCCTTCGAGTACGACCCAATCTCCCGTATCCAGGGTAGTCGCGGCACGGCTCCTTTCTTTTTGGAGCTTCATTTCGGCTAAGAATCCCTTTTCATCCACGGACAATCCATTTTCAGCTGCGATCAACCGCGTTAAATCGAGGGGGAAGCCATACGTATCATATAGCTCGAACGCCGATTTGCCATCTACGCCCGCTCCACGGGCGACCATTTCCTGTATCCGCTTCAATCCCCGCTCCAGCGTCCGCAGAAAAGCTTCTTCCTCTTCCTTCACCACTTTGCTGACAAAGACGACCTGGGCCTTCAGTTCGGGGAATACGCCCGCAAACTGATCGGCCAGGCCTTCCATTAATTGAAACAGTAAAGGTTGCTTGTAGTCCAGGTATGAATAATAATAACGCACGGCCCTCCTGAGGACACGCCTGATGACATATCCGGCCCCCGTATTGGAAGGCAGTTGCCCATCCGCAATGGTGAATCCTATGGCGCGGACATGATCCGCTATGACGCGGAAGGCCACCGAGGTTTTACCGTCGTCTCCCGTATAATGCTTGCCCGTAATGCGCTCCGTGGCTGCGATCGTGGGCGCAAACAGGTCGGTGTCATAGTTGCTGGTCTTCCCTTGCAGGATCCTCACCAGGCGTTCGAAGCCCATCCCGGTGTCTACATTTTTCGCCGGCAAGGGCTGAAGGCTGCCGTCTTTGAGACGGTTGAACTCCATAAACACGAGGTTCCAGATTTCGATGACCTGTGGGTGATCGGCATTGACGAGGGTCTTCCCCGCGATGGCAGCCCTTTCGGCGTCGCTCCTGCAATCCACGTGAATTTCACTGCTGGGCCCACAAGGACCCGTATCTCCCATTTCCCAGAAGTTGTCCTTCTTGCCACATAGGATGATCCGCTCTTCGTCTATATGCGCTTTCCAGAATGCAATGGCATCATTATCGATGGATAGGTTTTCACCGGCGTCTCCCTTGAATACGGTTGCGTATAAGCGATCTTTCGGTATCCTATACACCTCGGTCAGCAGTTCCCACGCCCAGCCAATGGCTTCTTTCTTGAAATAATCCCCGAAACTCCAGTTACCCAGCATTTCAAACATGGTGTGGTGGTAAGTATCCACGCCCACCTCTTCCAGGTCGTTGTGCTTCCCGCTAACGCGCAGGCATTTTTGGGTATCGGCTACGCGCTTGTCCAAGGGAACCCGGTTGCCCAGGAAAAAGTCCTTGAATTGATTCATGCCCGCATTGGTAAATAACAGCGTGGGATCGTTTTTGATCACGATGGATGCTGAGGGAACGATGACGTGTCCCCTTTCGCGAAAAAAATCCAGAAAAGCTTTTCTTATATCGGCGCTGTTCATCATAGCGGCAATTATTATTGTCTTTTGTGAGGTGAATGGTATATTTGCTTACCCCCGAGCTGATTATGAGGCGGCAAAAATACTCATTTCGGCTCGGATTTTGCTGCCCAGGCAATCCCGGAAAACGATCATGAAAAAAATTAAGTATTACTATAATACGAACACCCTTCGCTACGAAAAGCTGGTAGTTCCCTTAAGGGTAAAGCTACTCAGGATATTGGGGTTCCTGTCAGCGGTGTTGGTAACCGGGCTTATTATTGTCTCCATTGCCTTTCAATATGTCCCTTCTCCCGGGGAACAGATCATGCGCAGTCAGGTCAGCGGCATGCGCGAGCATTATGACGAACTGAATACGGAACTCGAAAAGCTCAAAATGCAGATGGGGGACCTTGAAAAAAGGGACAACCAGGTATATCGGTCGATCTTCGAGGCAGCCCCCATTCCGGACAGCGCCCGGGCCAGGGCCCTGGCCTCGGAAGCTGAACAAAAGCTGGTGGAAAGCATGGGGGAGGACGACCTGGCGACTTCCATCGCTCAATCCATGAGCACCCTGGCTAACAGGATGAATTATGAGAAAAAGTCATACGACGACATCGATAAAATGATTGCGGGAAAGCAGGAACTCCTGGCCTGCACCCCCGCCATTCAACCCGTCAGTAACAAGGATTTGAGAAGGATCGCTTCGGGTTTCGGGGAAAGGATAGACCCCATTTACAAGACTCCGAAATTCCATGCGGGACTTGACTTTACCGCACCCCAGGGGACACCCATTTACGCCACGGCCAACGGTACGGTCGTCCTGGCCGGATTTACCGAGGGCGGCTACGGAAACCACGTCGTGATCAACCATGGGTACGGATACGAGACCCTGTACGGTCATATGTTCCGGGTGAAGGTACACGCAGGCGAAGCCGTCAAGCGCGGAGATGTGATCGGCTGGGTAGGTTCGACGGGAAAATCGACGGGGCCTCACTGCCACTACGAGGTGCACAAGAATGGCGTAGCCGTGGATCCGATTTATTTCTTTTATAACGACCTTTCACCTGAGCAATTCGACCGGATCCTGAAATTATCCAAGGCCAGTAACCAAAGTTTCGACTGATGGAACTTCAGCAAATTTCCTTTTCCTTCGGGTCAGAGGAACCCAAGGGAGAGAAGCCCGAGAAAAAAGCGGGCAAGGGCTCCAGGGGCCGCAAATCGATGAAGGAGCTGGCTGCCCAGGCGGACCTCGTGGATATCCCCCCCGATGAGGTCCTGTTTCAAAAGCAATACTATTCCATTGGTGAAGTGGCCACCATGTTCAATGTAAATACCTCCCTGATCCGTTTTTGGGAAACCGAATTTACGGATATCCGGCCCAGGAAAAATAAAAAGGGAGACCGCCATTTCACCCCCGCAGATGTAAAAACCATACAGCTCATCCACTTCCTGCTGCGTCAGAAAAAGCTGACGATCGAGGGGGCAAAGGAATACCTGGTTGCGCATTCCCAGGATGGGAGCGCGAAATTGGAAATGATCCGTTCTTTGGAAAAAATCAAGGCCTTTCTGCTGGAGCTGAAGGCGCAACTTTAACGTACCTTGTAGTAGTACAGCATTCCCCCGCGAAGCACATACATTCCCCCTGCTACGATCTGTATACGCACCGCCTCCTTCACTGGAAAGGGCAATACCGCGTGTTGTTCCTGAAGGGTCCCGGGCCTGTAGGAAAACAGCTCATTCCCCATGATCCCGAAGATATTCTTCCCGAACACGGTCAATCCACGGACCCCTTTGAAAGACAGCTTTACCTTGAACCCCCCGTAATAATCGAACAGGTAAATCCCCTGCGATGAGTCGTTGAGGTATACCAGCCCACCCTGGTCCACGATTTCCTGGGGCACGATGCTTTCCCCAAAAAGTTGCCGGAAATCGTTGGAGGTCATCACCGCGGTACCCTGGTCCCCGATTTTCTTCAACTGAGCGTTTTGCTCATCGAATACCCAAAAATTATTATCATAAGCCAGGGCAACCGTAGATGCCTGGAAAATCTGGATCTGCCTCAGGTCGATCTTGAACAGGCGGCTCAGGTAGCTATCCAGGGCAAGCACCGTCATAAAATCTTTGTAATACAAAAGTATTTTAAGGGGGTTCGTCACGTCCACCTCGCTCAATGTCCCATACCGCTTAACCTCATTATATGCGGCCACCGAATCGCCTTTGGCATTGAATTTAACTAACTGATTGTCGGGTGTTATGACATATAAATTGCCCAGGTTGTCCACCGCGAAATCCGTAGCAGCCAGTGGGATTTGGCGGACCAACGTGATCGTGCTGTCTCGTTGTGCTTCTGCGCCGACAACCCAAAAACAAAAAAATAAAAATAATAACCCTCTCATGCAGGCTGGTATTTCAGTTGCACATCAGTGCCATCGAACACCGCGTAGCTATTATAACGAATCCAATCCCCCGTATTGATATACCGGCTATCCGGCGCCAACTGGAAATCGATGGGCAAATGCCGGTGGCCAAAAATAAAATAATCGTAATGCTCCAACTTCAGCACTTCGCGGGAATACAAAATAAGCCATTCCTTATCCTCTCCCAGAAAATGTTGTTCGTGCCCCTGACCCGTGGCTTCCCGGCTTTTCCGGCTGAAATAATTGGCCAGCCCGATGCCCGCGTAAGGATGCAGGGTACCGAACAAGGCCTGACACACGGGGTTTCGAAATACCTTTTTGATGAATTTGTATCCTTTGTCTCCGGGACCCAGACCATCCCCGTGCCCTATGAGGAATCGCTTCCCTCTCCTTTCAAAGGTCTGTGGCTCGTGATAGACGGGTATATTGAGTTCGCTTTCGAAATACCCCTTCATCCACATGTCGTGGTTACCCACGAAAAAATGAATAGGCAACCCCTTATCCGTCAATTCGGCCAACTTCCCCAGGATACGCGTATATCCTTTGGGCACCACGTCGCGGTATTCGTACCAGAAGTCGAAGAGATCCCCCAGGAGGAACAACTCGCTCATATCTCCTGCGTGTTCATCCAGGAAGGAAACGATCCTCTTTTCCCTGACCAGGCTGCTGGTCCTGTCCGGGGCGCCCAGGTGAAAGTCGGAAAGAAAATAGATCTCCGCCATATTATTACCGCTCCATCAGAAAAACAAAAACCTCCTTGGGGCCGTGAATCCCTACGACCAGCGTCTTTTCTATATCAGCCGTCCGGCTGGGTCCGGAGGCCAGGGTGATGAGCGAAGGCATGTGCTCCGCATATTTATCCTTCAGCTTCTGTATCCCCTCCCTGATATCGTATACCAGTTGATCCACGAACGCTATGCAAATATGGACCGGGCTATAGACGCTCACCGTACGTCCGCTCGCCTGCGCGGAACTCATCAGGATCGAGCCCGTCCTCGCCACCAGGAATTCGCAGCCGGTGATTCCGGAGGCGCAGCCCGGCAGGTCGTCTGTATAAATGAGTTTGAGCGGAGAAAGCAGGTCCCTAAGTGGCTCTTCCCGGCAATAAACCTTGTTTTGCCCCCAACCCCGCGCATGGATCAGATTTCCAAGACCCTCAAGCAACTCTTCACGGGATGTGCAATACATGAACTTGCCCTGGAGGGCGGAAAACTCTTGGGCGAATTTAATTTCCAATTCCTCTGGAGTCGCCTGAAAGACCGAACTGGCGCCCTCACTGGCAGGAAAAGGGACAGGCACCGGGTTGCTCAGTGCCTGTCTGATACGTTTCAATATATTTTCTTTGGAAGACGATACGTTCATATTTTTTCGACTTCGCCTGGAAGCTCATTGAGGGGAGCCGGTACGGGCGCGTGCGTATCCACCAGCTCGGCCAGTCTTTTCTCTTCGTAAGGCCGCTTGCCGATGAGCGTTTCCACGTCGCTTTGGAAAAGGACTTCCTTCTTCAGGAGTTCCTTGGCCAGGATTTCCACCTGGGTCTTTTTTTCGTTCAACAGCTCCTTGGTACGTATGTAGGCCTTCTCGATCAGCTTCCGCACTTCCTCATCGATCATTTTCCCCGTGTCCTCGCTGTAAGGCTTGGTAAAGTAGCCTTCCTGCTGGGGATCGTAGAAGCTGATATTCCCCACCTTGTCATTCATCCCGTACACCGTGACCATGGAATAAGCCATCTTGGTGATTTGCTGCAGGTCGTTGCTTGCTCCCGTGGAGATTTTTTCGAAGAATATCTCCTCCGCGGCGCGTCCCCCGAGGGTCATGCACATTTGGTCGAACAACTGGTCGGTATTGTACAGGTATTGTTCTTTGGGGGTGTACTGGGCATATCCCAGGGAAGCCGTGCCCCTGGGCACAATGGTTACCTTGAGCAAAGGATAAGCGTGCTCCAGGAACCATCCGCAAGTGGCGTGACCGGCCTCGTGGTAGGCTATGATTTCCTTCTCCTCCGGGGAGATGATCTTATTTTTCTTTTCCAGGCCTCCGATCACCCGGTCTATCGCATCCTGGAAGTCTTCCATTTCGACCTCCGTCTTACCTTTCCTGGCTGCGATCAGCGCGGCCTCATTGCA
>Ga0206875_1159_pt1 | contig 16098 bp, 9 predicted proteins | sample Alteio_BWOrgCont_9_FD_152616 | JGI IMG/M metagenome (GOLD analysis project Ga0206875, IMG submission 152616) | Enriched cells from forest soil in Barre Woods Harvard Forest LTER site, Petersham, Massachusetts, United States -... | ecosystem: Environmental > Terrestrial > Soil > Temperate forest > O... | reverse complement strand
AACCTTCTTCCAGCCAGTTAAATAAGCCCCAAATACCTATATCTGAATAGATTTAGCATTATTAATACTGGCTTAATTTTCAGGCAATTTTCATGAGTTTATTTTGCGGGCACTAAGGCGCCCCTAAAAACACAAAATATTATTTCCATGAAAAGACTTTTACTTTTTATTTTCACAATAGCATCCATTCAAACTTTCGCCCAACCTTCTCCACTTCCACCCCGTCCACCTGTCAACGTTTTAATGGCGCCATTTTATCATGGCGTTGCATCCGGAGATCCGTTATCTAATAGGGTAATAATATGGACAAGAGTTACTAATAGCTCAGATACCGGCACAACCGTTTCGTGGCAAATGGCCACAGATACTCTTTTCAACCATGTAGTTACCTCTGGTATTATTGTTACTGATACATCAATTGATAATACAGTTAAGATAGATGTAACCGGGTTGACACCCAATTCATGGTACTATTACAGGTTTTATGCCATGGGCAAATACTCTGTCATCGGTAGAACCCGAACCCTTCCGGTTGACAATGCCGATAGCCTTCGTTTTGCAGTGTTTTCCTGCTCCGGTTTCCAGGCTGGTTATTTTAATGCCTATCATGATATTGGGACAAGAAATGACCTTGACGCTATATCGCACGTGGGTGACTGGATATATGAGTATTGGGCCGGAGATGATTCATGTACCGGTTGTTACGATGGAGACACAGCCCGCCTCGCCCCCTTGCCGCACGATGCCTACAGGCTAAGTGATTACCGCTTATGGCATTCGCAAACACATCTTGACCCTGATCTTATGGTAATGCTTCAGCAATATCCGATAATGGTTATTTGGGATGATCATGATATTGCCAATAACGGGTGGTATAGTGGTGCGCAAAACCATAATAATCCTACTGTTTCAAAGCCACATTATGAAGGTGATTGGTTTGTACGAAAACATGCTGCAAAAATGGCTTATTTAGAATGGTTGCCTGTGCGCCAGATTGCGCCGGGCAATGATACTATCATTCACCGCAATTTTAAATGGGGGAATTTATGTAACATGATAATGCTTGATACAAGGTTCGAAGGAAGAGACTCATCACTGGCTTCAGGTGTCCCTACTAATAATACTTATATGACAGACACGAACCGACAAATGCTTGGCAAACCACAACTAGCCTGGGTAAAATCTCAGCTCAGCGATACAAGTTGCCGGTGGAGGCTAATGATGAATCAGGTAATGATTGCCCCTTTAGTAGTTGCAGGTGCAGTATTAAACGGAGACCAATGGGATGGTTATCCGGCTGAAAGAAATCGCGTGTTCAGGTACATAATGAAAAACAATATTAAAGATGTGGTTTTCCTTACCGGAGACCTTCACACTTCATGGGCGGCCGATCTTCCTAACCCCGATTCTACTTATGTGTCTTCTACCGGCGCAGGCTCTGTTGGTACTGAATTTCTGGGCAGTAGTGTAACATCTCCTTCAGGCATATCTACCAGTCCTTCACTAATTCAACTGGTTGACCCTTATTTTAAATATGCCGAAGTAACCTTGCACGGGTATTTATTGTTCGATGTAAACAAAAAACGCTGCCAGGGAGATTTTATACATGTAAGCTATACGTTTACAAGAACCTATACAACCAGCGACGATGCACAATGGATAAACTATGACAATTCAAGGCATTTAATGAAAGCCGCTAACGTTATTGCGCCACGCAACACCAATCCTCCATTTGCACCCGCTATGCCTTCAAACCCTATCGGTATTAATAACCTAAGCAACAATATGGTGGTATTAAGCTGTTATCCTAACCCAGCGACAGATCACATAGACTTGCAATACTGCATGAACGAAACAACAAACGTTTTATTAACTATAACCGATTTAAGCGGAAGAACTGTTTATACCAGCTATTGGATAAAAGCCATTAAAGGCACAAATAATGGAAGTATTAATATATCTGACTTACCGGAAGGTATTTATATGGTGAATATTACGGCAGCAGGTAACAGGTACTCAAAAAAAATAGTGAAGATTAAATAAACTTATAACATGAAGAAAAATCAATTCTTATTCAGTTTCGTAATATTATGTTCTCTTGTATTTGCAGGCAAACTCGAAGCTCAAATTACACTTACATCTGCCGATATGCCAAAAGTGGGCAACAAAGTAGTTTACGGGCATGATACAGTTCACACTTCGGTTTCTAAATTAACTGCCCCAATGATGGGTAGCAGCATTACCTGGAACTATAGCTCTTTACCGACTACTTACCGTGATACCGATGCATTCGTTAACCCTGCTTCCACCCCCTATGGCACTAAGTACCCTACAGCAACCGTTGCAGATACTGTATACGGAAGCGTAGGTTATACATATTTTGATGTAACTGTAGGTTCATCTACTGTTGTAGGTGCCGTACAAAAATTACAGGGCTATAAAGCAGGAACTACATTTAATCCTGCAATTTTACAAATGAATTTACCGGGCAATTACGGAAATATAAGTGGTGGAGTCAGTAATGGTATTGTACCGCCATTCCCTGTAAAGTACGGCCCTTTTGATTCAGCCAGAGCCACACTTAAAGTTACTTACCAGGATACTATAGCTGCCTGGGGAAGTTTAATCACCCCATTTTATAGTTCAACCTATAATGTATTATGCCAAATGCATTACGAACTTGATATTGATTCGGTTTATCTTAGGGATAGTACAAGCAAAACATGGGCACTCCTTGTTGCTCAAAAAACAAAAGTGCACCAATATAGGTGGTATGCCAATGGTATTGGCAGCGCACTTGCAGTAGTTTCAATGGATACGGCAAACAAAAACGTAACTTCAGTAGAATGGTACGACGGGTATCCAAACAGCATAAATGAATTGAGCCAGCAGCATAACACTCTTGTTTACCCCAATCCATGCAACGGCCAAATCAATTTCTGGTACAACGGGCAAAATGCGCAATACGCTTACGTTTATGATATGGAGGGAAGAGAATTAAAGCAATCTGAAATAAGAGAAGGAAAAACTACTCTTACTACTTCAGCCTATCCTGCAGGTATATATCTTTATCATATTACCGATAAGTCAGGGAATATAATTGATGCCGGAAAATTTACAGTTATTCAATAAAGCTCTTCTATTCGTTTGTGAACGCCAATATATTTCCCAAAAGGGCAAAAAGGTCAATTAATTTTATACTTTTACGCACCTTAATCCTAATTATAGAATGAAAAAAGCCCTCCTGGCGTTTTGCTTCATTCTTCTCTCAGGCTTTTTGTTCGGCCAAAGAGGAAAAAACGGGGCGATGACGGTTAGCTCAACCGTTTTAGTTAACGAATACACAGCACTTACAGCAAATGCAGCAGCGGGTGCAACTTCTGTTACAGTGGCAGGTAGCGGGCTCAATACAAACGCACGTTTTGGGGGTAATTTAGCAGCAGGTGACCTTGTTATGATAATACAGATGCAAGGCGCGTCTATAAAGACCGGTGTTATTGACAGTACTTATGGCACTATTACAGCATACAACAATTGCGGTTTATATGAATTAAGAGAAGTTCTCTCCGTACCTAATGGCACAACCATTAACCTTACCTGCCCCCTTACCAACAGCTATACTGCTGCAGGAGTTGCACAGGTAGTGAGGGTTCCACGCTATTCATCACTTACAGTTAACGCAGCAGGTGGCTTAATAAACTGCGACCCATGGAATGGACAAATCGGAGGAGTTATAGCTATTGAAGTATTAGGCGCTACTACTATAAATGGTTCAATAGATGCCAGCACATTTGGCTTCAGGGGTGGTGTTGCTAATAATGCCGGTGTTCCGCAGGCAGTATCTGTATTTTATACCATGAATGCTGATTCAGGCGCTGAAAAGGGCGAAAGCATTGCAGGTTTTGAAGCTTCGTACAATATTTTTGGAGGAGGAAACGGACGCGGCGCAGCAGCTAATGGCGGCGGCGGTGGCAACAGTCATAATGCTGGTGGCGGTGGCGGTGGCAATGGTGGCAATATTGCAGGATATAACAGCAATGGTAACCCCGATGTAACTACCCCAGCATGGGTTGGCGCATGGAATTTAGAATACCCCGGTTTTGCTACCAATGTATCGTCAGGCGGAGGAAGAGGCGGTTATGTTTGGGCTAAATGTGGCCCTAATCCATTAACAACCGCTCCCGGTGATCCTGCATGGGGTGGTGACAACAGAGAAAACCATGGTGGCAAAGGCGGCAGGCCTCTTGATTACTCAACCGGAAGAATATTCCTTGGCGGCGGCGGCGGTTCAGGGCATGAAGATAATGGTGTGGGCTCAAGCGGGAGCGCAGGCGGAGGAATTGTATTTATGATGTGTTATGGCACAATAAATGGTACAGGCAGTGTAGTATCTAACGGGCAACTTGCACCCGATGCTAACGACGGCGGAGTATTTACGCCTGAAGATGGTGCAGGGGGTGCAGGTGCAGGCGGTACAATAATTTTAAATTCGGTTGGTGCAATAACAGGCATAACAGCCACGGCCAACGGTGGCAAAGGCGGCAACCAGATTACGGGCAACAACTTCCAAAGCGAATGTGAAGGTCCGGGTGGTGGTGGAAGCGGTGGTTATATAGGGCTTTCAAGTGTTGGTATTGTTACTTCGGTTTCAGGCGGAGCTAACGGAACTACAGATGCAAGTTGCATGACAGCATTTATACCTAATGGCGCTACAATTGGCGGACCAGGAACTACAGGAACCATTACTAATTTTATTATAGTCGCTAAAAACGATACTGTTTGCAGCGGCAGCGTTGTATTAAATGCAAGCCTGGTAGGCACTGTCCCCGGCGGCACAACAATAGATTGGTATAGCGCAAGTACAGGCGGAGTATTATTAGGCACTGGTCCTTCTTACACTACCCCATTCCTGACTGCCGATTCAACATTTTATGTAAGTACTTGTCCAGGAGACTACCGTCAGCCTGTTTCGGTTATCATAAATGGTTCACTCCGCGATTCCATTTCAGCATTTACCAATGTATCAGTAGCCTGCGGAAGCAATGGTACGGCAACACTAGGAGTAAAAGGCGCAGGACCATTCACTTATTTATGGAGCAACGGGCAAACTACATCAACGGCAACTAATCTCGCTGCAGGAAGTTATACAGTGACCGTTAAAACTACCGGCGGATGCTCGTCAAAAGATTCAGTTACCATTACACAACCACCATCGTTAACTGTTACTGTGCCAACCGTTGTAAATGTTTTATGCAATGGCGGTAAAACAGGAAACGCTATTGCAAACGTAACAGGAGGAAGCACACCTTATACTTATTCATGGAATAACGGAGAAACCTCCGCAAAAGATTCATTATTGGGCGCAGGTAGCTATACCATATCGGTTACCGATGCCAATGGATGTACCGTTACTTCTAACACCGTAATTACCCAGCCTGCACCCATACGCGATTCTATTTCAACTACTATAAATGTATTGTGCAATGGTGGCAATACCGGAAGCGCAACAGTAGGTGTTAAAGGTGGCACAACCGCTTATAATTATACATGGACAGGCGCGCAAACTACTCAAACAGCAACCGGCCTGGCAGCAGGTAATTATACTGTAACCGTTAAAGATGCAAATGGCTGTAAGGACAGTGCAGTGGCAAACATTACACAACCTACCGTATTAAAACTTACTGCAGCGGCTTTTGCAGCTACCTGCAGTGGAACCTGTAATGGATCCGCAAATGTTATACCTGCCGGTGGAACATCGCCGTATAAATACAACTGGAGTAATGGCACCACCAATGCCAACACGAACAATTTATGTGCCGGAACATTCTCTGTAATTGTTACCGATGCTAACGGCTGTACGCACGATACCAACCCGCTTACTGTAACACAACCGCCTGCAATTACATTAACTATTAATTCAACATCAGCATATTGTAACCAGGCCGATGGTAGTGCAAGCATTAGTGCCGCAGGTGGTACAACACCTTATAGCTATGGATGGAGCAATGGCGCGACGACCACAAGTGTAAATAATATTAAACCCGGAACTTATTGTGTTGGTGTTATAGACGGTAATGGTTGTAAGGATACTGTTTGTGTGGTAGTACCAAATACATCGGGAGAGAAAGCAAGTATTGCATCTACTATAAATGTAACATGCAACGGAGGAAATAATGGCAGCGCCACCGGAAGCGCCGCGGGCGGTACAGGGCCATATACTTATTCATGGAGCAACTTGCAAACCACACAAATAGCAACAGGATTGGCTGCGGGCACATATACGCTTACTGTTACCGATGCGACCGGCTGTCAGGATACTGCCGTTGCTACAATTACTCAACCTGCACCCGTTACTATTACTGTTACCGGTGGCGGACAGCTTTGCATAGGGCAAAATGAAATACTCACTGCTACTGCGGTTGGCGGTACCGGCCCGTATATTTACACATGGGACGCAACCAGCGTAGGCAGTTCTTACCCGGTTAATCCTACTGTAACTACAAGCTATACCGTTGTTGCAGCCGATGCCAATGGTTGTACATCAGCGCCATTGGTAATTCCTGTTAAGGTTCGTGATTCATTACATCTTACTGTAATACCTGTTACAACTATGTGTGCAGGCGATACAGCTACACTGAAAGCGCTTGCTACCGGCGGCGACAGTACATACACATATACATGGACACCAGGACCAATAACCGGTTCAAGTATTAAGGTATCTCCTACTTCAACCACAACATATACTGTAACCGTAACTGATGGCTGCAATACTCCATCAGTTCAAAAAACTATTGTGGTAAACCTCTTCCCATCACGGCCTATATCATTCACTGCCGATACACTTAGTGGCTGCCAGTCAGTTTGTGTACAATTTACAGACAGTGTTGCAGGTATTCTTAAAACTATATCGTGGAATTTTGGCGATGGCGGCACTGCTAACATTACTAACCCTACACACTGCTTTACCAATCCGGGCGTGTACAGCATTTCACTTACCGTTACCAACGATAGTGGCTGCGTGGTTTCCAAATCGATACCGAATATGATAACCGTGTTCAGCAACCCTGTCGCAAAATTCACCTGGTCGCCTCAACCTATTACTTCTCTTGATCCTACGGTTACATTCATTGACCAATCTACCGACAATTATGGAATTGTTAGTTGGGCATGGGCCTTTGGAGATGCAACAGATTCATTAAGCACCAATAAAAACACTTCACATACTTATTTAGACACAGGCAAGTTTTGCCCAAGCCTGGTAGTTGTAAATAAACATGGCTGCCGCGATACCGTAGACCATTGCCTTGATGTGCAGCCTCAGTTTACTATTTATATACCTAATGCTTTTACACCCGATGCAAATGGCTTAAACGATGCATTTATGCCTAAAGGGGATTACATTAAGAATTTTGAAATGTGGATATTCGACCGCTGGGGACAACAGATATACCATACTACTGATATTTATACCGGTTGGGATGGAACTGTGCATGGCAACAAAGTACAGGAAGATACATATGTGTATCTCATTTATGCAACAGACCCAAGCAATTTACAGCACTCCTACTTAGGCCGGGTTAGTGTGGTTCGCTAGTAAAACACTTAAGCATTAATTGTATACGAAACTGCCACCGGGTCTTTCTCTAAGTATGCACCTCTGCGCACATAAGGATACAGCTCATCATAACGCTTTACATTATTAATACTTATCCTGCGGTTTATATGTGCACGAGTGATCTCCGATGGAGAAGATATACCCAATGCTCCTATTAGTTCAACAAAACTATTTAGTGTTGCATGGTGAAAGTTCGCAATACGTTTCGATTTGCTTTCCACGTCAAGGCCCTTCATAAGTGTTTCATCTTGCGTAGCAACACCCACAGGGCAGGTATTATTATTACACTGCAATGCCTGTATACAACCAACTGCCAGCATCATGGCGCGTGCACTGTTGCACATATCGGCACCTAATGCCAATGTACGGGCTATGTGGAAACCATTTACAATCTTACCGGAACCTATGAGCTTAATGTCTTTCTTCAGGTCATAACCAACCAATGCATTATAAGCAAATGATAAACCATCTCTCAGCGGCCTGCCAATGTAATTAGAGAACTCCACCGGTGCAGCGCCTGTGCCACCTTCTCCCCCATCAATAGTTATAAAATCAGGTTTAATGCCGGTAGTTACCATTGCTTTGCATATCTCTATAAACTCACTTTCGCGGCCAATGCATATTTTAAAACCAACAGGCTTACCGCCCGAAAGGTCTCTCATTTTTTTTATCAACTGTAATAATTCGGTTGGATTTGAAAATGCTGTATGTGCAGGTGGCGACTGCACCTCGGTATAAGGTTCAACACCACGTATCTCAGCAATTTCAGGCGTATTTTTTGCCGCAGGCAAAATACCACCGTGGCCGGGCTTAGCACCTTGTGAAATTTTCAACTCAATCATTTTCACATTTTCAATGGTTGCTCTTTTAGCATATTCAGTTTCAGAAAATGTTCCGTCTTTATTCCTTGCGCCAAAATATCCGGTGCCAATTTGCCATATTATATCACCGCCATATTTTAAATGATATTGACTCAATCCGCCCTCGCCTGTATTTTGAGCAAAGTTGTCCATCTTAGCACCCTTGTTAATAGCCATTACCGCATTCCTGCTGAGTGAGCCATAACTCATAGCCGAGGCATTCATTATACTGGCTGAATATGGCTTTTTACAATCGGGGCCACCAACCAATACACGCGGGTGCGGACCGCTATGATCAATTTTATGGGCATACATAGAATGGTCCATCCATTCATAACCAGATTGATAAACATCTAACTGCGTACCAAAAGGAGTTGTATCAGTAACTTTTTTTGCTCGTTGGTAAACCATAGAACGTAATATGCGGTTAAAAGGGCGGCCGGCAGTATCAGTCTCTACAAAATACTGCATTATCTCCGGGCGTATTTTTTCAAGCATAAAGCGCCCGTGCCCTATTACCGGGAAGTTCCGCTTAATGGCTTGTTTTTTCTGGAGTATATCTTTATAACCTAGCAGAATCAATGGGCCAAAAAGTACCATACTCCACCAAATACGGGGATGCCAAAAACCAATTGCAGCTACTGCAACTATTAACACAGTAGAGATAAGTAAGAATGCCGGCCTTGCTTTCATGGGGCTTGGGTTTATTTATTAAGATTTACTGAACATAACAAATATAATATTTTTAAGTTTTTATCCATCCTCTAAACCACATCATTACTCTTAAAATAGAAGTATCCTATAAAACCGCTATTTTTACCACTATACTAATACAAGGTAAAATGAAAAAACTGCTTGGGCTATTTACTGCAATAATATTACTATCATTTACTTCGGGCGATGAATTGCATTTTAAAATTGAATACAAGCCTTTAACAAAGTATAACACATCACTTTCTCAAAATACCGAAACAACTGTAACTTACCATGGTTCGGAAGATTTCTTAGAAAACCTTAAGAGTCGCGGTGTCAGCAACCCCACAATCACCAATTCGGCATTAACCATGGAATCGACCATTAATACCGGCAAATTAACAGATGGCGGATACTTTCCTATTATCATGAAAATCAACAAATCGACGAAGAGTGAGGGCAAAACAGGAATACCTGATGGAACTATTGTATATGGCAAAGATTCGATAGGAAGGGTACCTATACTCGATTCTGTTGTGGCGGACAGTATGACAGAAGATGTAAAAAAGGTCTTTCTTCAAACCATGCAAAGTGCATTTACGCAAATAAGTTTTCCTGAAAAAACATTAAAAACAGGAGAAGATTTTACCGCTGAAACCCCACTATCGTTACCGATTGCCGGCCATACCTTAGATATGAGCATTAAAACAAAGTACAAGCTAGTATCTATTGCCGATGGCATAGCTAGTTTTGATATAGACCAAACTTATACCATGAGTACAACCATAACCGATAAAAAAGCAAGTGCCACAGGCGACGGTAAGGGGCAATTACTTTATGACATTAAGAATAATTTCTATAAAAAATACCAGGTAGACCTGACCATGAAAATGAGCATAAACTTTGATGACTTCTCGCTCGATATTACAGCTAAAAGCGGCTCAGTGCAACTAACAACAGTAACTGCAAATTAAAAGTAATTTCATATATTTGGTATATTCTTAAATCCATTAAAATGAACCATTCATTTACTAATACCGCAAGAAAACCATTCCTTATCCTGCTTTTCTGTGCATTTACAAGCATTTATTTCTCCTGTATAAAGAAAACAACAACACCAACTACAACCACCACTCCAAAAACTCAACCGACAACTTTTACCGGTTCTGTTAACGGCAGCTCTACCATTAATTTTACTCCAACTAAAAGTGCAAGCGGAGGAAGTACATCGCTTATAGGTACATCTACCTACTATACAATTACGCTTACCTTTCCAAGCACCACCGGCCCGGGTAGTTTCATTATACGATCATTTGCAGGCTTCAGTGCAAGTATTTACGATGGAACCAATACTTATGTATCTAATGCCAGCTACGGTTCAGGCAGCATTAATATTGATTCTATAGTTTCAGGAAAGTATTATGGCAAATACAATTTTATAGGCCAATTGCCATCAACAGCAACTGAAAGCGCAAGTGGTAGTTTCTCCAATCTATAAAACTACTCAACAACCATTTTACCGCTCGAAACCAATTTACCTGCTTCAGTTATAATTCGGTAAAAATATATGCCTGTGGATTTACCGGTTAAGTGAACTTGCGTATTCCCTAAGCTTAGTTCAGTGCTATATGCCTCCTGCCCTATTTCATTATAAATCAACACATGGCATTTACTTTGCAGGTTTTGTAATGCAATTGTAAATTGACCATTATTAGGGTTAGGGAATACTTTGCATGATGAACTAATACTGGCCTTATCGATTGATGTCAGAATATTTTCAAATACATTATATGTTGTATCTGTTATTACAGGAGAATTAAAATCAAAATAGATATAGGCTGTATTTTTTATTACAGTACCGCTTGGCAGCGCTGTTTTAGGTTTTATTCTATACTGTATAAAGCCAACGGAGCCTGTTTGGTTACCAGTACTATCAGGCAAATTAATATTATGAAACTGCACGGTAAGTACATTTTTATTTACAGTAACCACATTCTTATTGCTATAGTTGATCAACTGGAATGTTTTTAAGTCAAGTTTACTGTCCAATGTATCTGATAATAAAATATTATGAGCTGAGGCATTTCCCGTATTTTGAAAATGAATAGTATAATTAAACCACCCATTATAGCCTGGCGCCACATTTACAGGATATGTTTCCTTTACATTGGGATCGTGTGAGTCTACCACACTGTAACAATAATGATAATTATTATTGCTTGAATTATTATCGACAGCAGGTGTTACTGACACACTCACACAAATAGAATCACTTGCTTTTGCAGTAGTATCGGTATTTAGCAGCAAATTAAAAGCAGTAGTATTGTTTATCGCTCCAAAATCGGCTATTGTATATGTAAATACATTCCCAGCAACCGAAGGAGTTAAAGCCCCTGCAGCTGGCCCCACGTATGTTACCGGGCCGGAAACACTTATTTGCACTGTGCCACTCATTCCTGATGCACAATTAAGATTATACCATTGCGATATATCTCCCGCAATTACATCAAGACTATGCTGCATGCCGGGGAATACCAAACCCTGGGCTAATACAGATTGTACTCCAACATCAAAACCACCCTTGCATGTAAGAGAAAAATTGACATTTGTATCTATACTGGTTAAAACTAACGTAGAGTCATATCCGGGATGAGCACATTGCACCATAAATGGCATTCCTGCTGTATCTATAAGCACGGTATATTTACCCGCACTATCAGAAAAATCATACACACCATTTATTGCTGAATATGTTTGGCTAAGTAAAATACCACCGCTATCTATTTGCACAGGTATGTTTACAAGGTTCATGTCACCGGTATTTCTACTGCAATTAGCATCCATATCCTTATAAGTAAAGCCTGCAATACCATAAGAAGATAAACATCCACTTGGATTGATCGGGCTGCACAATGGATAAGCAAGTGTAGTTGAATCCATGGCGCCAACATAATTAGGTAAACAACTGAATGGATTTCCGAAAATTTTAAGGTTTGGAGCGATTCGCAACGAATTTGGGAATACCGGGAAACAAGAAATATTATTGTTATAACAATCTAATAACACCAATGAGTCTGGCAAAGTAGGAAGGCTGGTTATTTGATTATTATCACATTGGAATTGAGTCAGCGAATTTGGTAAAGCAGGAAGGCTGGTTAATTGATTATTGCTACATTCAAAAAAAGTGAGATACGGAGGTAAAGCAGGAAGGTTTGTTAATTGATTTAAGTCACAATCAAAATACATTAGTGAATCAGGTAAAGCCGGAAGGCTGGTTAATTTATTATTATAGAGCATTATCTCTATTAACCCGGCAGGTAAAGTAGGTAAACTCACCAAGTTACTGTTCTGGCAATCTAAAAATATGAGCGTTGCCGGCAAAGTGGGTAAGCCTGTTATTTGACTGTTCGTGCATCCTAAATGCATTAATCCTGCCGGCAAGGGAGGAAGGCTTGTAAATAGATTTCCGCCACAATCCAAAGAGAGTAGCGATCCCGGTAATACAGGCAAGCTTGACATTTGATTTAGAAAGCAATCTAAATGAATTAATCCTGCCGGAAGAGCAGGTAAATTTGTTATTCGATTAATATAGCAATTAAGATATGTTAGTGCGTTTGGCAATACAGGAAGGCTATCCAGTTTAGTATTGCCGCAAATTAAAGTGTCCAGGCTATTTGGTAAAGGCGGCAAACTTGTTAATTTATTAGAATCGAGAGAAGGGGAAGCGCTTGCACAGTCGAGAGTTACCAATGTTTTAAAGTACTGAACACCACTTAAGTTTTTAATACCTCTGTTTTCAACGTATACCCCTTTAAGTGTCGTAACGGCTATACTGGTAGTATCCATTTGGTTACCACTCATAGCAGATGGTATTATTGTATCGAGGTATGCGGCAAATTTAGCATCGGGTATGGTAACATATTGGGCTGAAACACTAAAAGCCCAAACTGAGAAACATGCTACTATAAATAGTTTGTAGAATTTATTCATATTGAGTGATTTAATTGGTATTATAAAAATAGCAATTATTCTTCAAACAAACAATAGAAAAAAGAGAATCAGAAACTTTTTAGTACTTAGCCAGCTTAGGGTCCACCTCGTCGGCATAAGCTAATATGCCGCCTTTAAGGTTATATAAGTTTGTGAAACCCTGGGCTTGTTCAAGGGCTTGTATAACTGTAGCAGAGCGCTTACCGCTGCGGCAATGCACCACTACTTTTTTATCTTTTGCAATTTCGTCAATGTGTTGCATTACATTACCCATTGGTATAAGCTTGCCGCCAATGTTGGCAATATCCGCCTCATACTCTTCACGAACATCAATCAATTGGAAGTCCTCATGGGCATCCATCATCTTCTTTAGTTCGGTAGGGGTAACTTCTTTCATATTAAATAAGTTAAAAGTTCGTCAAGTTTTTAAAGTTCATAAAGTTTGTTGAGCCTGTCAAGTCCAGAAAATTTTCTGTTTTCACTTTTCAACTTTAAAAACTTAATTATTAATTGCTTCAGCGCCACCCACAATTTCAAGAATTTCCTTGGTAATGGCAGCCTGGCGTGCTTTATTGTATGAAAGCCTGAGTGCCTTCAAAAGGTCTTTTGCATTATCAGTAGCTTTATGCATTGCTGTCATACGTGCACCATGTTCAGCAGCATTCGAATCAAGTAATGAGCCATAGAACCTAACCTTTAATGCATACGGGATAATATCTTCTACTATTTTCTCTTCGCTGGGTTCAAATATATAATCAGGTTTACTGCCCGATGTTTTTTCTGTTTGTTTAGGTTTTGCAACTACTTCAGGTACAAAAGGCAACATTTGTTCGGTAGTTACTATTTGTGTAGCGGCATTCTTAAAGCGGTTATACACTACTTCTACCCTGTCAACTTCGCCGGCAGCAAACTTCTTCAACACATCTTCAGCTACGGTTGCAGCTTTAGTATAAGTAAGTCCGTCCCATAATTCATTATGAGATTCTATTTGATATTGAGTCTTCCTGAAAGCGTCGTTCCCTTTTTTGCCAACTGCCAATATGCTCAGGTTGCCCTTCTTAGCTTGTTCAGCATACTTCTCGCGTATCAGGTTATTAACAGCTTTAACTATGTAAGCATTAAAACCACCGCAAAGGCCGCGGTTAGAGGTAATTACAATTATCATAACCTTTTCGGCAGGACGGTCGGTAGCATAAACACTACCTTCTGAGCCAACAGAAAGGATAAGATTATCGAGTATTTCTTTCAGTTTCGCAGAAAACGGGCGCATTTGTAATACTGCATCCTGAGCGCGTTTCAGTTTCGATGCCGACACCATTTTCATGGCGCTGGTAATCTGCTGTGTCGAATTTACTGAAGCTATACGGTTTCGTACCTCTTTTAAGTTTGGCATAGCTGCTTACTTCTTATATTTCTTTGCTAAATCACTTCCTACCTTCTCAAGTGTAGCGGTTGTTTCATCTGTCAGCTTACCTGCTTTCAAATCAGCCAGTACATTTTTGTGCTGTGCATCTAATATTCCCAGGTATTCAGCTTCAAATTCCTTAACCTTATTTACCGGCACATCGCGCAATAAACCTTTAGTACCAAGGTAAATAATTGCAATCTGCCTTTCAACGGTCATTGGCGAGAACTGGTCCTGTTTCAATATTTCTACGTTGCGTGAACCTTTATCCAACACATATTTTGTAGCAGCATCAAGATCAGAACCGAACTTAGAGAACGCCTCTAATTCGCGATACTGAGCCTGGTCGAGCTTAAGTGTACCTGCTACTTTTTTCATTGATTTGATCTGAGCATTACCACCCACACGCGATACCGAGATACCTACGTTAATAGCAGGGCGAACACCGGCGTTAAACATATTACCTTCGAGGAAAATCTGTCCGTCGGTAATAGAAATAACGTTAGTAGGAATATATGCGGATACGTCACCTGCCTGTGTTTCAATAATTGGCAATGCAGTAAGTGAACCACCACCTTTCACAATGTTCTTAAGTGATGGAGGAAGGTCATTCATTTTACTTGCTACACTCTGATCGGCGTTAATTTTTGCAGCACGCTCTAATAAACGAGAGTGTAAATAGAAAATATCACCAGGATAAGCCTCACGTCCCGGAGGGCGGCGGAGAAGCAATGACACCTCACGGTAAGCCACAGCTTGTTTCGAAAGATCATCATATACTATAAGTGCAGCACGGCCGGTATCGCGGAAAAACTCGCCGATAGCAGCACCTGAAAGCGGAGCGTAAAACTGCATGGTAGCAGGGTCAGCAGCACTTGCCGATACTATAATGGTATAAGGCATTGCACCATTTTCTTCTAAGGTGCGGTAAATATTAGCTACTGTAGAAGCCTTTTGCCCGATAGCTACATAAATGCAATATACAGGCTGGCCCTTTTCGTAAAATTCTTTTTGATTGATAATGGTATCAATAGCAATAGCTGTTTTACCGATCTGGCGGTCACCAATAATAAGCTCACGTTGTCCGCGACCGATAGGGATCATGGCATCGATAGACTTGATACCGGTTTGCAATGGTTCATTTACAGGCTGACGGAAGATAACACCCGGAGCTTTACGCTCTACAGGCATTTCGTAGGTTTGGCCTTGTATAGGGCCTTTACCGTCGATAGGATTGCCTAATGCATCAAGTACCCTGCCCAACAAGCCTTCGCCTGCCTGAACAGAAGCAATACGGCCCAAACGTTTTACGGTTGCACCTTCTTTAATATCGCCTGAGTTACCTAATAATACAAGCCCCACGTTATCTTCTTCAAGGTTAAGAGCAATACCCTTCAACCCATTTTCAAATTCTACCAGTTCACCGGCTTGTACACCGTTTAAACCATATACACGTGCAATACCGTCACCAATCTGTAATACGGTACCAATCTCCTCAAGTTGAGCTTCGGTTTTAAAGCCTGAAAGCTGCTCTC
>Ga0206875_1156_pt1 | contig 16240 bp, 10 predicted proteins | sample Alteio_BWOrgCont_9_FD_152616 | JGI IMG/M metagenome (GOLD analysis project Ga0206875, IMG submission 152616) | Enriched cells from forest soil in Barre Woods Harvard Forest LTER site, Petersham, Massachusetts, United States -... | ecosystem: Environmental > Terrestrial > Soil > Temperate forest > O... | reverse complement strand
AAGGCGCGCAGCCGAATTCGTCCACGTCCATGTGATAGGAGTATTTGTCAAAATAAAGATTGCGCTGGCTGGTCTCCAATTCGCCGCGCTGAAAGTCCACGTTGTCCGAGCGCAAGGTATCCTTGGGCGGATCGAGCGTCTGGCTATGGTCGCCGTTGGCGGCCATGCGATAAAAATCCAGCCCGCCGAAATAGAAGTCGTGCAGTTCACGGCGTTGCGCGGCAGTGAGCGATGTGCAATAGCGCGCCGAATATAATCCAGCCCAGGGATCGACCGGCACCCAGCCGTAGGGAGCAATGTAGATTTCGCTCCAGTCATGAATATCGTGAAAACCCGGGAAAAGGTCCCAACCACTTTGCCACCGCGCCGGAATTCCCTTGCAGCGGCAGAGCGTGATGAACAGCAGCGATTCCTGGCCGCAATCGCCGTAGGAGTTCGACAAACAATAGTCGCTGATATTAGTCAACGTGGAATATTCGCGGGCGTAGCTATATTGAATGTTGGTGCCGATCCAATCGTAAATGCTTTTGGCAGCGAGCAGGGGATTTGTTTCGTTGCCGGTGATGTTTGCGGCCAGCGCCTTGATTTTGTCGGTGAACACAACGTGAGGCGATTCGCTGGTGAATTTTTTTAAAACGGGGTCATACAGGTCCGGCGCGGAAACCTTGGCCGGGTCCATGTCAAAATAAACTCCCGAGCGCATATAACTGTAGGTCATGCGGAAAGCCGTGGCGCTGTCGTGCGCGGAATGTTGTTCGAAGTAAGCGGAGCGAATGGGGCTGGTTTCCGGGGCGACTTTCACCGCAGGCGTGCTGCTGCGAATCAGCTTGAACTGGTTTTGGTAGGGATATTCGCGCGGAATGGGCAGCCAGGCGCGAATCAATTTGCCGTCGCGCCGATCCGTGGGCACGGCGTTTTCTTTGACAGCCACTGTCATCGTGCAAAGGAAATAATGCGGCAGAACGAACGGTGTCGTTTCCTCTTGCGCGGCCTTCTTGATGGCGCGGGCAATGAGCAGGCGGCCTTTCTGTTCGGGCACATCGTCGTGATCGTCGGCGCGCCGCTGCCGCAATTCCGGATAGCGAAAGTAGAGGTTGCTGAGGCTCGTATTGACATACTTCATTTTGCCGTCGATTTTTCGCCCGTCGAAACGGCCCTGGCTGAGCCATTGGTTGAACTCCGTCGTGGTCAGATCCGGCATCGAAGCGGAAATTTCCTCGAACAGTTCGTCCCGAGTCATCGAGTAATCGAGCTTAAGGCGCCGCAACAAATCGAGTTGGAACTGCAAATCCTTGCGCTCGCTCGCGGAAAGATTGGGTGCGTCCAAGGCGTTGCCGAGGACGGCGGCGGCTTTCTTGAATTCGCCATTGTCGCGCAATGCGGTGGCCTGGCTGAGCGCGGTCGCCGGGTTCTCCTTTTCTTGGGAGCAACCCGCCACCACAATCAGCAGGGCAAAAACGAGGATTCGCCTCATCCAGACAGTGTAAAGGGCTGCCACGGTTTATCGAGGAAATTTGCCGCCTGCCGATTAATCCTCGGAGAAGAGGTATTCCAAGTCCGATTGGGAAAGGTTGCTGGCAAAACCTTGTTCGCCCAAAACGTCGGCGATGGTCTGGGCTTTGCGCTGTTGCAGGTCCCAGATTTTTTCCTCGACCGTGCCAGGGGCAATCAGGCGATAGGCGTTGACGGTGTCGGTCTGCCCGATGCGATGAGAGCGGTCGATGGCTTGCGCTTCGACGGCCGGATTCCACCATGGATCATAAAGGACCACGTAGCTGGCCGTGGTCAGGTTCAGGCCGGTGCCAGCGGCGCGCAGGCTCAACAAAAAGACCGAGCCGCGGGTATCTTCCTGAAAAGCGGAAGTTGCCAGATGGCGGTCCTTGGTTTCGCCGGTGAGGATGTGCGTTGGGATTTGTCGGGCGGCGCATTCCTTTTCGAGGATGCGCAGCATTTGCACAAATTGGCTGAACAGGAGAACCTTTTGGTTTTGCGCCATTAACGGTTCCAGCAATTCAAATAGAGTTTCCGTTTTGCCGGAAATGGAATCGTTGCCGACCAATTGCGGATGGCAACAGATTTGGCGCAGGCGGGTGAGGGCGGCCAGGACGTGCATCGTGCTTTTATTCAAGCCGCGTTCAGCCACGGAATTCATGACTTCCTCGCGGCTGCGGCGCAGTTCGGCCAGATACAATTTCCGTTGGGCCTCGCCCAGTTCGCAATCGCGGCGTTGTTCGATGCGGTCCGGCAAATCATGGGCCACTTCGCGCTTGAGGCGGCGCAACATGAGCGGGCGCAAGCGGGAGGAAAGGCGGCGGCGGGCGATGCGTTGTTCGTCGGCCGCGTTCTCGCCGCGTGGCTCGTATTTTTCCCGGAACTTTTGTTGGGTGGAAAGGTAACCGGGTTGAACGAAATCGACGATGCTCCACAAATCCAGCAAGCGATTTTCCAGCGGCGTGCCGGTCAGGGCCAGGTGTTGGTCGGCGCGCAGTTGCTTGACGGATTGCGTGATTTGCGCGTCGGGGTTCTTGATGAATTGCGCTTCGTCAAGCACAACGACGCTGAAGGAAAATTTCTGCAACGCCTCCAGGTCGCGCCGGAGCAGGGCGTAATTGGTCACGATCAAATCGTGCTGGGGAATCTGCTTGCGCAAATTGTGCCGGGCCGAGCCGCTTTCCAGAATGAGCACGCTCAAGGATGGAACGAAGCGATTGGCCTCGCGCCGCCAGTTGTGAACGACGGAAGCCGGACAAATGACCAGCACCGGCCGATGGGTCCGGCTGTTGGCTTTCAACCAGGCCAGCCACGCGAGGGTTTGCAGAGTTTTGCCGAGGCCCATGTCGTCGGCGAGAATTCCGCCGAGCTTATGACGGCTGAGATGACAGAGAAAATCGAACCCTGACCGCTGATACGGGCGCATTTCCGCGTTGATGTCCGGCGGCAGATCCGTGGAGGGAATGCCAGTGAATTCCGCCAGGCTTTTGCGCAAGGCCTGCGCGGCGGGCGAATCACCAAAGCGTTTGAGCCCGTTTTCGTCGAGATGAGCGGCTTGTTCGAGACCGAGCCGTTGCGGCACGGGCGCCAATCCGTCCACGCCGAGGTCGGCAAACGCCTCGTGCGCCGCCTGCACCGCGGCCGTGTCCAGCTCGAGCCAGCCAGCGTCCGGAAGTTTTACGAATCGACCGGTGGCCGTTTGCAAACGTTGCAAATCGGCGGCAGTGAGTTTAATGCCTTCGGCTTCCCATTCGGCGGAAATTGAGAACCAATCGATGCCGCTGCCGCGAACGGCCAGCCGCGGCTTCAACGGTTTCGAGGTCAGAAAGAGCCGGTGAAAGGCCGGGTTGCCCAAATACTCCGCTTGTTCAGGACGGTCAGGCCACGCCGCCGCCAAGGCGCCGAGAAAATTGTCCGTGGCATCGCCCACCCAAAGGCCCGGCTCCGGCGCGAACCAATCCAGACGTCGCAACCATTGCACGGACTTTTCCAAACGCGCATCGTCCAAAATGTGCGGTTTGCCATCGAGGTCAACCTGCGGTTCGTCCGATTCCCATTCGCCGCCGTTCCAGTGCCACGGACGTAAATCTGGTTCGCTTCGCGCCAGCAAACGCAGGCGCACCGAGTCGTCGATCAATTCAAAGGTGAACCTGGGCGTGCCCTTATGCACGACGCACAGTTGTTCCCAATCGACTCCGCGCGCCGGCTGGTTCTTTCGCAAATTGGTCAGCAGGCGATGACTGAGTTTGCTGACGGGCAGCGATTTTTTCTGGGCCCACGCGCCCAACAGTTCGTCAGGCGGCGCGCCGCGCAACAGGTAAAAAGCATTGTCAACAAGAACAATGGCGGGCCGGCCCGCGAAGAATTTCACCCTTTCCAGCGGACATTTCTCGCCGCTGGGCAGCGCCATTTGATGGGTGAAGGCCAGTTCGCCGTGGATGGTTTCAAGATGCGGCTGCAATTCGGCCAGGTTCCCGTGAAAAACAATCGGCGTGTCGGCGACGCCCAGCAGCAGACGCCCGGTGTCACCCCAGCGCACCAGCAATTGCAACAGTTCCAAGCCGCTCAAAGTCAGCGAGCCCCACAATCCTTCCGGGTCGGGATGGGTTTGCGCGAGCCATTGGATAAATTCCCAGTCGCTGAACGAAAACATTTCCTGCTCATGGGCTGCGCGCGTGGTCAGGTCCACCACTTCCCGGAGTGTCTTGATCTTCTCGCCTGTGCGATGCCGCGAAATGTGGAAGGTGATGGATAACCCGAACAACGCGGAGTCTTCCGCCGCTGGTACGGCCTCGCACACAACCCGGATGCCGGCCCTTGGAGCGTCGAGATGCGTGGGGGTCGTTGGAAAGAGCCAATGTTCAAGCTGGCGAACCAGCTTTTGCTCTTTTTCCATGTGTTCAATTTCAGCGAACCGCCGCAAGTTGGCATGCGGTTGCAGTTCGGCCGGAAGTGAACGGTTGGAGCGCAGGAAAAGAATGGCGGTTTCTTCGAGGCGCTTTTTCCCTTGGGCGTTGATGACCTTGCTCCACCAATCCTGGTTGGTGAAGTCCTTGCGCGAGAGGGAAAGTTTTTCGAAATAGTCTTCCAGCAAAAGCCAGGCGCGTTGCGGATCGCCGCAGTTCGCAAAAATGTTCAGGAGTTCCGTGCGTTCGGCAATGGCGCTCTTCGAATCGGCCAGTTCCCGGCGCAAATCCGCCTGCGCCCCGTAAGCTTTATCGAGAACAAGATGATGCGCGTCATACTTGGTAGTATTCCCCGAGCTTGTTGCCGTCCCGTTGCGCCGCGAATTCTTAGCCATTTTCAAATCCGGAATAAAAGGTGTCCAATCTCGCCACACTCCCGAAAAGGTGTCAATCGAAAACGCAGGAAATTTTGCGGTGCGAGGCGTTTTTTTTCCACGATGGATGAAATTCGCCGATAGAATTGCCTGCGGGCTTGCAAACGGTCGGATTTGCTTCAGACTTCCCCGCGCATTCTTGCGTGAATCCTGACATACGATGAGAACGAATATTATTCAATGGTTCCGCGGCGTTGCTCTCAGCGCGCTGCTTTTGTCCGCGGTCCAAAGCGCCAGCGCCGCCCGTCCGCTTAAGGCGTTGATCATCGATGGCCAGAACAATCACGATTGGCGTTCGACCACTCCCATTCTCCGCGCCGCGCTGGAAAGTTCCGGCCGCTTTATCGTCGATGTCGCCACCACTCCCGGCGGCAAGAACCTGGAGTCGTTCCAGCCCGATTTTTCCAAATACAAGGTCGTTGTCCTTAACTATAACGGCGAAGAATGGTCCGCTCCGGTCAAAGCGGCGTTCGTGGCGTTTGTCCAGAATGGCGGCGGCATGGTCAGTGTGCATGCCGCAGATAATTCATTCGATCGTTGGCCGGAATATAACAAGATGATTGGAGTGGGCGGTTGGAACGGACGCAATCAGAATTCCGGGTCCATGATTCGTTGGCGCGACGGCAAGCAGGTCGTTGAAGTGGGCCAGCCCGGATCGCGCGGCATGCACGGCTCTTATTTTTCCTGGGTCGTTGAAGTCCGCACCCCGGACCATCCCATCATGAAGGGATTGCCTTCCCGCTGGTTGCATACGCCGGATGAATTGTATTCGACCTTGGCCGGACCGGCGGAGAATGTCACCGTATTGGCCACGGCCAACTCGGACTCGACGCACGAAAACGAACCTATTTTGATGGTGATTAAATACGGCAAGGGGCGCGTGTTCCACACCACGATGGGCCATAGCGCGCAATCGATGGAAGACGTCGCTTTCGTCACTACGCTGGATCGCGGCGCGGAATGGGCGGCCACCGGCAAGGTGACCATTCCAGTGCCAAAGGATTTCCCATCGGCGGACAAGGTCAGCATTTGGACGCCGCCGGCCAAATAATGCTATTGGTTTGGGTTATTTCTTGACGGTTCGTGAAACGGCCGGCCTGTGCGATAGAGTGTCAATAATTGGCGGTTGATTGAAGCAAAGCGCGTCTGACCTTCGTCGGTTTCGGTTTGCACCGCGTTTTCGGCTGTGGTAATTGCCTCCGGGAATCGGCCTGCTTCCGCATAAGCCGCAGCCAATGTTCCAGGCACGCAAAGTCCCGGCACCGACGGAAGTTTCGCCGCCCTTTGCGCATATTCCACCGCCGCCGCGCCGTCGCGCACGGTGTCATCCGGTGCCGTGGCCAAAATCCAGGCCAGGTTATTCAGCCCCGTTACGGAGTCCGGCTTGAGCGCTACGACCCGGCGAAGCTGCGCGGTTGCTTCACGGAAATCACCCGTCTGATGGAGCAAGTCGGAGTAAGTCAGGCGCGTTTGAATCTCGGGCTTGCGCGATAAGGTGATGGCTTGCCGGAAATGATAGAGCGCCTCGGGGATTTGCCCTTGCTGGGCAAGCGCGGCGGCCAATCGGCGATGGGCTTCCACGTCGTTGGGCCGGCTCTTCAATGCCGCGAGATAGTGTGTTTCAGCGTCGTCGATTTTCCCCTGTTCCGCCAAGGCCTGGCCGAAATTCGATTCCGCGTCGGGATTGTCCGGGTGATACTTCAACGATGCCTTGAAATGATCTATCGCCCCGGCGAAATCCCTGCGCTGGGCCAGCACGACGCCGTAGTCGATTTGTGTTCCCCACGCCGCCGGATTTTTTGCCAGGGTGTCCTTGTAAAGATTGTCCTCCGATGCAAAGACACGCGCCCGTTGAAACGTCAACAGGCAGAGCGCAGCCAAGACCACCACTGCGATGCCTCGGAACGGCCATTTCGGAAACCACGCGGCAATGGCGCCGCTGGCCAAACTGACCGGTGCAATCAACGGCAGGTATTGCAGATGATCCGATACCCTCCAATGCGTTAGGAACTGCGAATCAAAAAGGCCCAGCGCGGGAAATAGCATGATCGCATAAGCGCCGAGGCCGAAAAGAATGTTTCTTCCCCCGCCGCGCCGAAATTTCCACAACACAATTGCCGTCACCAGAAAGAGCAACACCGGGACGTAAGTCATCGCGGATGTCGGATTCATTGTCCATTCGGGATAAACCAGGTTCAAGTGAACCGGCAACAACGCCTTGCCGAGGTAGAACCAAAAGACATCGCCGGCAGCGGCTAGGCGCACCCAAAAACTTTCCGGCGCCAATGTCGCTCCGACCATCGCTTGATGTTTCTGAAACCAAATCGACATCACGCCGAAGGCAAGCGAAAGGGCGAAGAACGGTACTGTCCGCAGTGCATCCCGCACAGTCACGCGGCCCTTTTTCCACGCGGCGTAAGCGAGCAACACTACCGGCAGCATGATCGTGGATGTCTTCGCCAACAGCGCCAAAACAAACGCAACCAATGAAAAAATATAGCGCGCCGAATCCCATCCGCGCCGCGCGTGCAAAGTTTCAAATTCAGGAACGTAAAGCCACAAGCTCAAAAGAAAGAAGGGGAGGGAGAGGGTGTTCTTCAGTTCCGAGATTCGCGCCACGGAATTGACGCATACCGGATGCATCGCAAAGGCTGCCGCTGCAACCCATGCGCCCGGCACCTTCAATCGCGCCAGCAGTCGCCACAGCAGCACCGCGCTTGCCGCGTGCAGCAGCATGTTCACTGCGTGATACCAGCCCGGATTGGGTCCCCACGCCAGCCATTGCCGCCAAAACACGAACGTGGACAGCGCGAAATCCGTCTGAAACCAAAGATTCAACGGCGTCATTTCGCCCGTTACCAGCGGGTTGTCTCCTTCCACCAGCCGCCGGTCGTCCATCACAAAACTTCCCGGCAAAATCGGTCGATAAACAAGCAACACCAGCGCGAAGAGAACGAACCCGCCAATGATCAAGGTCCAATCAGGACGGGACGCGCGCGGCAGGGATGAGGATGTGGATTCTTCGGGCAATCGATTCATGAAAGCGTATCGAACGTTCACGGTATTGTCCATGCGCCAAAAAATCCCTTGACAGAATTCTGATAGTGTATTAGTAAACTAATACACATTAAAAATTGGAAGCAGGAGAGACAATGCAAATTCATATCACATCCAGCGATGGCGTGCCCATCTACATCCAGATTATCAATCAATTGAAGCATCTCATCGCGGCCGGGCGACTGGCGCCGGGGGATGAAATTCAGCCCATTCGCGTCCTGGCGGAGAAACTTATGGTCAATCCCAACACGGTGGCGCGGGCCTATCTCGAATTGGAACGGGCGGGAATCGTGACCAAGCGCCACGGTTCCGGGACCTATGTTTCGGAAGCGCCGCCCACGGTCTCGCGCCGCGAAAAGTCCAAGCTCCTGGCCCAACGCGCGGATGCGCTGCTGGTTGAAGCCGGACACCTCGATGTCGCCTTGGACGAGGTGATTGCGCTCGTGCGCGAACGTCATGAAACCATTCACATCCAAAATCCAAAATGAAATTTCCATCGCCATCCTCCGCGGAATCGGTCGTCGCCGTCAGCGATTTGTCCCGGCGCTTCGGCCGTAAAGTCGTTTTGGACAACGTGTCATTATACGTTCCAAAAGGGAGCGTGTTCGGCCTCGTCGGTGAAAACGGCGCGGGGAAAACCACTCTTATCAAACATATTCTCGGCTTGCTGAAGCCGGAGTCCGGCGCGGTGCGGGTGTTTGGCCGTGAACCAGCGTCGGACCCGGTCGAAGTGCTGGGGCGCATCGGTTATCTTTCTGAACAACCGGATTTGCCTGGCTGGATGCGGGTGGACGAATTTATGCGCTACTCGAAGGCGTTCTATCCGAAATGGGACGCGGCTTATGCGGAACAATTGCTTGTTCAGTTCGGTCTGAACCCTGGTCAACGGTTGAACACCCTTTCCAAAGGCCAACTGGCCAAGGCCGGTTTGCTGATCGCCCAGGCGCATCGGCCTGACCTGCTGCTTCTGGATGAACCCAGTTCCGGCCTGGATCCGATGGTGCGTCGCGACATTTTGGAAGCGGTCATCCGCACCGTGGCCGATGAGGGGCGCACGGTTTTCTTTTCGTCCCACCTGCTTGAAGAAATTGAACGTGTGTCGGACCAGGTTGCCATGCTGCATCGAGGCAAACTCGTTCTGTGCGGCGCGCTCGACGAAATCAAGTCCCGCCATCGCCGGTTTACTTTGCATTTTGAAACCGCCATGGTCCAACCACCCGTTATTCCGTGCGCCGTGAATGTCTGCGGAAGCGGCAAGGAATGGACCGTGATGTGCAACGGCGCGCAAGAGGAATTGCCGGCTGCCGCTGCGAAACTCGGCGCGCGGATCGTTGAGGAACATGCGCCGTCGCTTAACGAAATATTTGTGGCCCACGCCGGCGCAGTCAACTTGAGCCAATCATGAATTCACCCATCGCAACGTTGACGTGGGAAATCTGGCGCAAGGGCCGCCGCTTCGCCTGGTTTGCTTTGGGCAGCCTGGCTCTATGCTCGCTCCTAAACCTGATTGTTCTCGACAAACTTCATGCCTCCGTGGAAGAACTCGGCATCTTTTCCAATCTCTTTGGTTTTTTGATGGTGTGGTCATTTTTATTCTTGATGGGAATTTTTAATTATACCGAATCCAATTCGACGCGGGACTGGAACGGATTTCCCTATCGCCTCTTCGTGCTGCCCGTTCGAACCTGGCAATTTGTCGCGTTGCCCATGCTGCTGGGTGTGGCCTCGGTGGAACTTTTTTATTTCGCGTGGGTCAAGTTGGTTTGGACTCACCACCCAATTGCCATGCCGGAATGGTTTGCCGTGGTGCTGGGCGCTTACATGATTTTTTATCAGACGACGTTATGGAGCATGGCGGGTTTCCGGTTGATGCGCGTGGTCGTTCTGGCGGTGGGCGGGGTGAGCAGCATTTTGGTCGCTTCCCTGCCTTTCCTCGGACGGGGTGATGTCTCGCCGTGGTTTTCCGAAAGACGCTTAATCGCGCTGGTGTCTGGAATGGCCCTTCTCGCCGTCATCATCGCACTGACCGCGGTGTCAAAACAACGATGCGGCGGAGGACATCGCAAAAACTGGATCATCACGCTCCTGTCGGCTATCGGGGATGCGCTGCCGCGGCGCACTGCGGATTTTTCCTCGGCCTCCGCCGCTCAATTTTGGTTTGAATGGCGGCGGGCCGGTTTTCTCCTGCCGGTTTTCACCGGGCTTTTCTTTCTGAGCGCGGGGCCTGCTTCGTGGTTCTTGCGCGCAGACGCAAATTTTACGCTCAAGATGTTATGCTGGACATTGGCCTTGCCACTTGCACTTTCCCTCGCCATTGGCCGGGGCTTCATCAAACCGGAATTCTGGTCGTTGAATCTTTCGATGCCGTCGTTTCTGGCGGTCAAGCCCATTCCCGCTGGTGAGTTCATCATCGCCAAAATGAAAGTGGCTGCGGTCAGTGTCATTCTTTCGTGGCTGCTGGTCGTCGCGTTTATTGCGGCATGGTTGTCTGGTTGGGCCAACACCAAAGAATTGCAATTCCAGCTTTTTATGTTTCGCCAGCTTTATCCGCATGCATGGTTAGCGATACTGGCGTTATCTCTGTGCGGTTTGTTGGCGCTGAGCTGGAGATTCATGGTGAACGGATTCTGGGTTGGGCTTTCTGGAAAGCGGTCTCGCTACATCATGTCCAACGCCGTCGGGGTGCTGGTTCCGGTGATTCTTTTGCTGGCCTGCGCTATCTGGCATGACGCCGTCGACGTCGAGATCAAATATCATCCGGAGAAGGTCAAATCGATCATGCCCAAATTGTTTGGCTGGTTTCTCGCACTGGCGCTCATTGCAAAGGTCTGGCTGGCGGTGTTCTCCTGGAAAAACGTCAACGATCGCCGCGCCCGTCAATACTTGCTTTTGTGGGTGGGAACGACGATTTGCTTCGTGGGATTGGCCGTCCTGGCCTGGCTGCCGATGGATCCGTATCGTTTCGGACATCTCTTTGTGCTGGCCGCGTTGCTGCTGGTTCCGCTCGGAAGACTAGGACTGGCGCCAATGGCCTTGGCGGGCAACCGGCATGGTTCAGGCAGCGCATTTCAACCCAACGTTCCTGTCAAAAAGAAATGGATCACGGGCGCATTCGTATTTAGTGGAGTTGCTGTGGCTTTGGCCATTGATCCGGGACATTTCGTTTTCAGATATGTGGATGCGGGCGGCCATACGGTGCGCATGTTGTTGAAGGGACAGGGCAAGCCCACCGTCATATTTGAAAATGGACGTCGCGGTTCGGAGGGAAGCTCCCTGGAAGATTGGGTCAAAGTGCAACCGGCCGTCAGCCAATTCACCAAAACCATCGCGTATGATCAATCGGGAGCGGGATTGTCTGCGCTTGGGCCGCGGCCCCATGACGGGTTACAGAACGCTCGCGAACTCCACACCGCTCTGCAAAACGCGGGTGCGGCGCCTCCTTATATATTGGTGGGACATTCCTTTGGTGGGCCGTTCATTCGCGTTTTTGCCGGCCTTTATCCGAAGGAAGTGGCCGGGCTTGTGTTGGTGGATCCTACGCAGGAAGAATTCATCAATCGCCCGGGCAATAAGGACCACGAAGAAATGCCGGACGAAGATTGGCAGGAAATCCAGGCCAGTCTCACCCAAGCCCATGAGAGCCGGGTGCCGGCTGGAATTCCTGTGGTTCTTTTTACCGGAGTGGGCCGGCGCGAATTGCCCGGCTTCATGACCGAGAAGGAGAAGGAGAAGTTTAAAACCGTGCGTCAATTGTGGTTGAAGTTTCACTCGCAATGGCTCGATACCGTGCCCAATTCACAACACATTATAGTGGACTGCGGGCACGGCATTCCGTTTGAGAAACCGGACATGGTCATCAACGCCATTCGGCAAATGGTCGATCAGATCAGAACCAATCAGCCGCCTGCGTCATCGCGCATTGGTGCGAGTCAGGAACCTGTCCCAATCAAACCAAGCCCTTGAATTCCTTGGTCTCGGAAAGTTTCTTGACCATTTCCTTGACCTTTTGGGCCTGGCTTTTGTGCGCCAGCAAAACGGCGTCGTCGGTTTGGACCAAAATGGAATCACGCAGGCCGACCACCGCGATGGGAGTGCGGTTCTTCGTCCTCGCGTCAAATATAATATTGCGCGCGGCATCGACGTGGATGAACTGGCCCACCGCGCAATTGCCTTCGGCGTCGGGCTTGAGATGGCGGGCCAGTGCGGTCCAGGAACCGAGGTCGTCCCACTCGAAGGCGCCGTCGGCCACCACGACATTCTGGGCTTGCTCCATCAAAGCGTAGTCAACTGAAACCTTCTTCAAGCCGGGATATTCCTTGGCCAGCACGCGGTCCAGCTTGGGTGTGCCCGCGACTTTGAACCAGCGCTGGCAGGCCGCGGCCAATTCCGGTTGATGTTTTTCCAGCCCCTGCGTGACGGTGACAAACGACCAGACAAACATGCCCGCGTTCCATCGGTAAGCGCCGCTATTGACGTATTCCAGCGCGCGTTCAAAATTCGGTTTCTCGACGAATTGCTCCGCTTTGAAGAAAGTCGTTTTATAACGTTTCACGCCGGAGGGCGGGGGAAGGACGTTGCCGACGCGAATGTAGCCGTAACCCGTGGCAGGTTCGGTCGGCTTGATGCCGATGGTGACAATGACCTGGCCGCGACTGGCCAAATCAAAGGAATCCGCCAGGACCTGCTGAAATTTTTTCTCCTCGGGAATGACGTGGTCGGCCGGTAGAACGGCCATGACGGCACTGGTGGAACGTTGCCCGACCACGGCCGCGCCGAGCGTAACGGCCGCGCAAGTATCGCGACCGACCGGTTCAGCGATGACGTTTTGTTTGGGCAGCTTGGGTAATTGTTGACGGACTTGCGGAGCCTGGACGGCGTTGGTGATGATGTAAATGTTCTTGAGCGGCACCAACGGCAGGACGCGATCGACGGCCTGTTGCAGGAATGACCGTTTGCCCAGCAGGGTGACGAGCTGTTTTGGGGTGCGTTCCCGGCTGACCGGCCAGAAACGTTCGCCGCGCCCGCCCGCCATGATAATGATGTAACGATCCTGCTGGGGTGTTTTCATTTTTTTTGCATCGGTTGATTTTTGACCGCGCTTAAAAGTGATTCGGTGAAGCGGGAAACCTGTTCGACCATGTCGCCGTTTTTCAGGCGCGCGGCAATCTGATTGACAATGGCGCTGCCCACGACGACGGCGTCGGCATTGGCGGCGACCGCATGGGCCTGTTCGGGCGTGGAAATTCCAAAACCCACCGCGACCGGGAGTTTGGTGTGCGCGCGAATTTTCGCCGTGGCCGCGCCGATGCCTTCGGAAACTTTCTGTTGCATCCCGGTCACACCTTCACGCGAGACGTAATAAATGAAGCCGCTGCCGCGCTTGACGATCAATTCCACGCGGCTTTCGGGCGTGGTTGGCGCAACTAGATAAATGACGGACAACCCGGCTTTGGCCATCAGCGCCTCGTAATTCTCCGATTCTTCCGGCGGCAAATCGAGGGCGAGCAGGCCATCCACCCCGGCGCGCGCGGCGTCGTTGATGAACTTCTCCAACCCGTGCCGATGCATGAGGTTGAAATAAATATATAGGACAAGCGGAATTTGTGATTGCTTGCGAATTGCGGCGACGGTTTCCAGCACTTTGGCCGGGGTGGTGCCGGATTCCAAGCCGCGTTGGGCGGCGAGTTGATTGACCAACCCGTCGGCCAGCGGATCGCTGAAAGGGACGCCCAGTTCGAGGACATCCACTCCGATGCGGTCAAAGGCGAGGGCAAGCTGGCGGGTGGCTTCGAGGTTGGGGTCGCCGGAACCGATGTAAACAATAAAACCCTTCTGGGCTTTTTGTTTCAGGTCGGCGAAACGTTCCTCGATGCGGTTCATGGCGGGCAAAATAATAGTCCGCGCCTCGGGTTTTCCCCGCTATTGCCGATGACGGCGCTTGACGTGCAGTTGGGCGAGGGACTGGGCCAGGGAAGCGCTGACCATCGCGCATTCCTCGTCGTAAGTTTTTCGGCCAGGCGCGCTTCGGCCTTCCGTTTGGCTTCTTCGGCCTTGGCTTCGTCAATTTGTTCCGAGCGAATGGCCATGTCCGTGAGGATGGCCACGCGTTCGGCGGTGATTTCGACGAACCCTTCGCCGACCGCGAGATAAGAATCGCGTCCGTCTTTGCGCACGGTGATTTCTCCCGCCACAAGCTGCGTCATCAACGGCACGTGTTGCGGGTAAATGCCCATTTCGCCTTCGACGCCCGGCAACGTCACCATCTCGACGTCGTCGGAAAACGTACGGGCTTCCGGCGTGACGATTTCCAATTTGAGCGTGGCGGGCATGTCAGGCTTCCTTGATCTCGTCGATGCCGCCCTTCATGTAGAAATTCTGCTCGGCCACTTCGTCGTGTTTGCCTTCGAGAATTTCCTTGAACGCGCGGACGGTCTCGGCCACCGGCACCTGCTTGCCTTCGCGCCCGGTGAAGACCTGCGCGACGGTGAAGGGCTGGCTCAGGAAACGTTGAATCTTGCGCGCGCGGAACACGGTCATCTTGTCTTCCGGCGATAATTCGTCCATGCCCAGAATGGCGATGATGTCCTGCAAATCCTTGTAACGTTGCAACACCTTCTGCACGCCGCGAGCCGTGTCGTAATGTTCCTGCCCGACGATTTCCGGCGTGAGCGCGCGCGAGTTGGAGGCCAGCGGATCGACCGCCGGGAAAATGCCCAATTCCGCGATGGAGCGTTCCAACACGATGGTGGCGTCCAAGTGCGCAAAGGTCGTGGCCGGGGCCGGGTCCGTCAAATCGTCCGCCGGCACATACACCGCTTGGAACGAGGTAATGGAACCTTTTTTGGTTGAGGTGATGCGTTCCTGCAAATCACCCATTTCCGCCGCGAGGGTAGGCTGGTAACCGACCGCGCTGGGCGTGCGCCCGAGCAACGCGGACACTTCCGAGCCCGCTTGCGAGAAGCGGAAAATGTTGTCAATAAACAAAAGCACGTCCTGGTTCTTTTCGTCCCGGAAATATTCGGTGACAGCCAGGGCGGAGAGCGCGACGCGCAGACGGGCGCCGGGCGGTTCATTCATCTGGCCATAGACCAGGCCGATTTTGCTACCTTCCTTGATGACGGGCAGGCCGTTCTCGCCCATCTTGGGATGGCCCTTGGCGTCCTTCTCAACCTTGATGACGCCGGCCTCGATCATTTCGTTGTAGAGATCGTTGCCTTCGCGGGTGCGTTCGCCCACGCCGGCGAACATGGAAACGCCGCCGTGCAATTTGGCGATGTTGTTGATCAATTCCATGATGACAACCGTCTTGCCCACGCCGGCGCCGCCGAACGCGCCGACCTTGCCGCCCTTGAGGAACGGGCAAATCAAATCGATGACCTTGATTCCAGTGGTCAACACCTGCGGGTTGGTCGATTGATCGATCAATGGCGGGGCCGCGCGATGAATGGGCAGATATTTGTCGGCCTTGACCGGTCCTTGTTCGTCCACGGGTTCGCCGGTCACGTTGAAGACGCGGCCCATCACGGCCTCGCCGACGGGCATGGAAATGGGCGCGCCGTTGTCGGTCACTTCCAAGCCGCGCTTGAGACCCTCGGTGCTGGACATCGCGATGGCGCGAACCCAATTGTCGCCAAGGTGCTGCTGGACTTCCAGCGTCAGCTTGGTTTTGCCGTGCCCGGGGACTTGGAAATCAACCGTGACCGCGTTGTAAATGGCCGGGAGCGCGCCGGGGAATTCGATGTCCACGACGGGCCCAATCACCTGCACAATTTTGCCTTTATTCATGTTAAATTCGTTTACCTTATGGTTGTCAAAGGAGCGTGGATTCTATAAACCGGCCCAGGAATGTCAAGCTCCCGACAGGATTAGACTTTTCTTCGGAATCCTGCATATTGCCTGCATGGCGCAGAAATTGACGCTCGGGCATTCGCCGGACCCCGACGACGCTTTCATGTTTTACGGCCTGGCCAAGGAACTGATTCCCACGGATGGGTTCGAATTCGAGCACATCCTTCAGGACATCCAGACCTTGAACTTGCGGGCCACGCGCGGTGAACTGGACATCACCGCCATCAGCATCCACGCCTACGCTTACGTGAGCGATCAATATGCGTTGCTGCCGAGCGGCGCCAGCATGGGCGACGGTTACGGTCCGATGATTGTGGCCAAACGACCGATCAGCCGGGACGAATTGAAGAAGACCCGAATTGCCGTGCCGGGCACCATGACCAGCGCGTTTCTGGCCTTGCAACTCTGGCTGGAAGCGCACGCGCGCGACCTGCAATTCGTCGTTGTTCCGTTCGACCAGATTTTTCAGGCCGTCCATTCCGGGCAAGCCGAGGCCGGTTTGAT
>Ga0206875_1154_pt1 | contig 16332 bp, 15 predicted proteins | sample Alteio_BWOrgCont_9_FD_152616 | JGI IMG/M metagenome (GOLD analysis project Ga0206875, IMG submission 152616) | Enriched cells from forest soil in Barre Woods Harvard Forest LTER site, Petersham, Massachusetts, United States -... | ecosystem: Environmental > Terrestrial > Soil > Temperate forest > O... | reverse complement strand
ACGACAACAACTGGCTCACCATGCAAACCTCCAATGTAGGCAGCGGCGAGTTCTCAGATTTCGGCGTGAACGCATCGACCCAGATTACAGACAGATTCCGCGTCGGCGCTCAACTCTACGACCGCAATCTGGGCGGACTGGGAAATTGGCATCCTGAGCTCGACTGGGCCTACGCCCAGTACAAATTCAAGCCCTGGCTGGGCATCCGCGGAGGCCGCATCAAGACCGTCCAAGGCCTCTACACCGACACGGAGGACCTCGACTTCCTGCATCCTTATGCGTTGCTCCCGCAGAGCATCTATCCCATCGACCTGCGCGATTCCACCATCGCTCACGACGGGGGCGATTTGTTTGGCGACATCCGACTGGGCAGCAAATTCGGAACGCTTTCATACACGGTTTATGGTGGCCACCACCGCATAGGCCCCCACAGCGGAGTCGCGTATCTCCTAGAGAGCGACGGCATAAGTTTCGACAGCCTCGGCGGTTTGCTTTATGGAGGAGACCTGCGCTGGCAGACTCCGCTCAAGGGCCTGCTGGTGGGCGCATCCCACGAGAATCTGGACTACATCTCTTCGTACACCGTAAATCTTCCTTCTGGTCCGATCCCGATCCACGCCTCCGACAATGCAGATTGGACAAACCAGTTTTATGGTGAGTACAGCTGGAAGAAATTGCTGATTGACGCAGAGTTTCGCCGGACCTGGGACGACAACGGAGTCAAGAACGTAAGCGAGATTCAGGACAACACTCACGGATGGTATGTGGGCGGAGCCTATCGGATCATGAAGCGCGTGCAACTGGCCTCCTACTACTCTAGTTATTGGGTTGGATTTCCATTGGCTGACGTTGAGCCCGCCGGCACTGGCCACATCAACGACAAAGTCGTTACCGGGCGGGTCGATATCAACCGCTTCTTCAGCCTGAAGATCGAGGGTCACTTCATGGCTGGGGTCGGACTGCCAGGCGACTACCCGGAGGGTTTCTACCTCGTGAACAATCCGGGGGGATTGAATCCTAACACCAACGCCCTGGTGATAAAGGGTGGGTTCAAGTTCTAAAGGACGATTCGGACATGCGTTCTCGAAATACATTGCTGGCGTTGGCTGCGCTGAGCCTCACTCTGAGTCTGGCACCGCGTTCGCTTGCGGAGGACTTGAAGATCGTCGCGAACCCCAGCGTGAAAGCTGATTCAATTTCTGCGAGTGAGCTGAGAAGCGTTTTCCTCGCGGAACGGGATTCGATCAATGACGGCTCGCACGTCGAGCCGGTGTTCCAGAGATCGGGCGCAGCCCACGAAACCTTTCTGCGGGATTTTCTCAGAGAGAGCAACGAATCGCTGCAGAGTCGTTATGGCGCGCTGGTCTTTACCGGCAAGGTGGCCATGCCGAAATCCTTCAACTCCGACACCGAAGTCGTGGCTTACGTGGCCAAAACCAGGGGCGCCATTGGATATGTCAGCGTCTCTGCCAGCAGCGAGGGCGTGAAAGTTCTGGAGATCGTTACCGAAACCAGCCGTTCTGGCCGTGCTTTATTGAGCCGTGCCTTGTTAAATCAGGTCCAACCGGAATACCCGGAGACGCTGCGCCAGATCGGCATCAGCGGGATTGTTCGTCTGAAGGTCGTCATCTCGCCCCAGGGAAATGTCGAAGAGGTGTCTCTGCTGGGCGGCAATCCCATCCTGGGCGAATCAGCCATGAAGGCCGTGCGCCAGTGGACCTATGTTGCGGCGCCGAAAACGACCACTCTGATTGTCACCGTGCCGTTCGGCACACACTGAAAAATAAACTTTCGATACGCCGGCGCTCTAGACAAAGCTGAAGAAAAGATCGTCGAGCGCCAGTTTTCGCACATGCCACGAACTGCGTTCCTTGCCGTCGACATACAACACGCACGCCCCGGCATCGTTCAACCCAACCGTCGCCTGAAACGTTTTGTCGTTGGCGTCGCGAACGTCGATTTGTCCGTCCGTCAGCGTGAAAGTTACCGATTTGTGAACCTTATAAGCGTGCAGATGAATAGCGAAGCTCTTCTCGTCGCCCACCATCTCAAATGCGTATTCAAAGCCAAACTGCGGGATCGCAGGACGCATGGCGTTCCGCACGTCCACGTCGTGCTGAATCTCGAGGCCCAATCGTTCAAACACCCTCGCCGCCGAACACAACGACCGTTCCGTTACCCAATCGAATTCTGCGTTCACGATTTCGTTCATTCCGATGCCTCCGGCGCATCGCTCATGGTCAAAGTAATAAGGTCAGGAAAATCCCGCCGTTGCACTTCGTTGGAACGCTGGAATGCAGCCAGGCGGCTGCACTCGTGAGTAGTTTACTTCAGCAGTTTACTTCGCGCCGCCCGACGCAGAGTCCGCACCTGCATAGTATCCGCTCTTGGTGCGCACCGTCATCTTCCCATGTCCCTTGGCCTTGGCCTCGACTCGAATCTGGCGAAAGCCGCCGTTCGCTCGTGGATTCGTCGGCTTGTACCCGATGGCGTATTGATTCCGGATGTCGCTGGCGACGGTCCGGCTGATCTCGTCCACTTCATTCAGCGTCTTGGGGAAGAATGCGATTCCACCCGTACGCTGCGCGATGATCTCAAGCGCTTTCCTCGCCCGCTTGGGATGCTCCTCATCCCCCAGGATTCCGATGGCATAGACCGACGGGCCGTTCTCTCCCTGCAGTTGCTTCACCGCCTGCTCCAAATTGTCAGTGCTGGCGTTATCTTCGCCGTCGGTCACCAGAAACAAGACTTTTTTCTCCAGGCGCCCGAACTTTCTCAAGTGCTCTCCCGAGGCCACGACCGCATCGTAAAGCGCGGTGCCGCCCCGAGGGTCAATTTTCTCCAGCGCCTCTTTCAGCAGCAGCAGATTATTGGTGAAATCCTGGTCAAGATAATATTCGTCGTTGAAGTTCACGATGCAGACTTCATCGCCCGGATTGCTTGACCGCACCAGGTTCAGCGCGGCCTGGTTCACCTTGTTCCGCTTCTCCCGCATCGATCCTGAGTTGTCGATGAGGATGCCCATCGATACCGGAATGTCGACGTGATGAAACGAGACGATCTTCTGCAGCTTTCCATCTTCATAAACTGTGAAGGCGTCACGGTCGAGGTTGGTGACGATGTGCTGCTTATCGTCAACCACGGAAGCGTGTAGCAGGACTTCGTCCACGTCCTTGCGGAAGACGAACACTCCCTGGTCTTTGGTTGGATTCTCTTGGGGTGGCGCAGTTTGGACCGGCGCAGTTTGGACTGGCGCAGTTTGGCTTGCCGCGGGTTGGGATGGCTTATCCTGTGCCGGCACTTCTTGCGGCGGCTTGCTCTGATCGTTCGGCGTGGGAGCCGCGACGGAGGTCGTCGACGCAGGTGCAGCAGCGGCAGCGGGCGGAGTGGCGGGTTTACTCTCGTCCTGATTAACGGCTGGCTGATTAGCAGCCGATTGAGAAGCAGCCTGCGGCCAGGCCGGCAGCGCCAGTTGCACCGCAGCACAAATCACCAGCGTGAAGAGAAAAAGACTCGCGGCCCTATTCCGCAGGCGCGTAGTATCCCGTCCTGGCATACACCCGTAGAGGCGGCAATCCTTTCGGTGGCAGCAGCTTCACTTTTATCTTACGCCATTTGCCGTCGTGCATGACCTTGGCCGGACGGTACCCGAGAACATATTGATTGCGCAGTTCGACTCCGATCTTGGTGGCCACATCCCCCAGGTCGTTGGGATTATCAATGGTAAACGCCCGCCCGCCGGTCAACTCCGTGATGTCGCTCAGCAACTGCGGCCCCAGCCGTTCCTCCATAGCGGAAGCGTAACGGTCGTAGATGCCGATGGCATAAATCATCACGTCGGCTTCCTTCACCAGCGACCGAATCTCGTTTTCAGTGTAGCGGCTGTGGTTGTCGCCGCCGTCGGAAATGATCAGCAACGCTTTCTTCGGATACTTGGCCTGCCGCATCTTGCTCACGCCCATGTAAATAGCGTCGAGCAGCGCCGTGCGCCGCCGCGGCACGGCGAACACCAGCTTGTTCTGGATCTCATCCACAGAGCTCGTGAAGTCGCTCACTTCCTCAGGTTCATCGGAGAAAGTGATCATGAAAAACTCATCCTGCGGATTCGCCGTCTTGAAGAACTCCATCACCGCGTCTTTGGCGCGATCCATCTTGCTGCTCATGCTTCCGCTGGAATCGAAAATCACGCCCAGCGAGACGGGAGCATCCTCGGCGGAAAACGTGCGGATCTGCTGCGTGGCGTTACCTTCGAAAAGCTGGAAATTTTCCTTGTCCAGGCCGGTCACCAGCCGGTTCATCGGATCGGTAATCGTCACCGGCACCAGCACCAGGTCCACATCGACCTTCAGCGGACGTACGTGCGCGCTGAGATCGGTGGCAGCGGTCGTATCATTCGTAGTAAGCAGATCCGGCTTGGGAGCTTCCGGCGCTTTCTCCACCACGCGCGGAGCAACGTGGACGTCATTCACATCCGTTTGTGCAAACCCAGGCATGCACAAGATCGCTAGCAGAGCACAACCAAGAACGAGCCCCGTGAGTGTTCGCATGTAAGTAAGGAGTAGGAGATTTTTGCGCAGCCAGCGACTAGTCGGATCCCAGGGAGAAACCCAACCGCTGCGGCAAGCGTTACGAACTATCATCTCAGGGCGAGATGACCAGCGCCCTTCGTCCCCAGGCAGGCGGGCCATAAATACCTCAATGCGCCGGATGTTAGCACAGCTTTCGCCCCGCCGCGCACGGTTTTTTGTCAAAATTTACAGACAAATCCCAGAATCGAACCTTGGTTGTCATTTGTGCAGAAACGGTTGCCTGTGCGCCATCACCAGTGAAGCTGCAACGCCCGTCGCGCCTTTCGACGGCCTGTGTACCACGAGCGCAGGTAGTGGTCACGTTTGCGTATCTTGACGACGCATGTACGTTATCCCGAGTAAAAACCGTTCTTGGGGCGGAACGCCGGAAAAGACCCCGGCCCCTCGCGACGCCGCGCCTTCGGGTCACCTTCAAACTGCACCCCTGTCTGTCCGAACGCCGAGGTCTGCCCAATGAGGTCGGCCTATCTTGCTACAATCAAAAGCTTCCCGCGGCTTCGATAAACTGGCATACATAAAAATGGCAGAAATTCATCCCTTTCGCGCTCTCCGCTATGACTTGCAGCAAGTTTCCGCCGCGCAGGTCGTCACCCAACCCTACGACAAGATCACTCCCGCCATGCAGGATCGCTACTACGCCTCCAGCCCGTACAACTTAGTACGGATCATCCTTGGTCACCGCGAGCCTGACAGCCCCGGCGACAACGTCTATACCCGCGCCGCCGCCTATGGTCGCGACTGGCGCTCCCAGGGCATCCTCCGGCAGGACTCAGCGCCCTCGATCTATTCGTATTCCCAAACCTTCACCGCCCCATCCGGAACCAGCTTCGAGCGCCGTGGATTCATCGCCCTCGGCCGGGTCGAGGACTATTCCGCGAAAGTCGTCTACCGCCACGAGCAGACTCTCTCCAAACCCAAGGCCGACCGCCTCGACCTGCTCCGCGCCACCCGCGCCCACTACGAGCAGCTTTTTCTGCTCTATGAAGATTCCGGGCAAATCGATTCCCTGCTGACCACGTCGCGGGCGGCTACCATCGACGTCGCCGACGAATACGGAGTCGCCCACCGCGTCTGGCGGATTTCGGACCCCGCTGTGATCGCCGCGGTGCAGAACAGAATGCGCGACCAGAAACTGGTCATCGCCGACGGCCATCATCGCTACGAGACTGCGCTCAACTTCCGCAACGAATCCCGCGCCGCCGCCGGCACGGCGTCCGACCCTCAGGCCCCCTATGAATTCGTCATGATGACCTTCGTCAATATGAACGACCCCGGACTCCTCGTCCTGCCCACCCATCGCGTCGTGCATTCGCTCGCCTCGTTCTCGGCAGACGACTTCCGGCGCGCAGCAAAAGAATTCTTCACCGTCGAAGACTTACATCCGAACCTGGATGCCAGCCGTTACGTGGGGATTCTTCGGGACAGAGGCCGTGATCGGCCTGCGCTGGTGGCTGTCACTGCTAAACGTGCGCTTCTGCTCGACGGCGCAAACACTCTTGGGTCCCCAGTGCTCTCACATCTTTCCGCCAGCCAACGAGATCTGGACGTTGTGCAGTTGCACAAGTGTCTATTGGAAGGAGTGCTGCAGCTCTCCGAAGAATCCATCCGCAACCAGCAGAATCTTTCTTACCTGCGCGAAGCCGCCGAAGCCCTGAATCAAGTTCGCGGACAAACTCCCGGCAAAGCCGCCAACATCGCCTTCCTGATGAACCCCTGCCCGGTAGCGCAAGTGCGCGACGTAGCTTTTGCCGGCGAAGTCATGCCCCAGAAGTCCACCGATTTCTATCCCAAGCTGCTCAGTGGATTAACCGCCTATGCGCTGGACTGACCAGAATCGGGGTGCCCCATGTCTCGCGCGCTCTTGGCGCGAGAAAGCCTGCCCTGAGCCTGCCGGAGGGAGGGGATTTTCGAGAGCGAGGAAGCCCCGGCTGCGCCTTCTACTTCTGCATATAACTGTCGTTACCCTGATTTCGACCCTCATTTCCGGAGCCGCCGCCCCCGAAAAACATCTCTCCGTTTATTCCGTAGCCGCCAACTATTCCCTCCCCCTCGTGCAGCACGAAGGCCGCAACTACATCGGCCTGCTCGAAGTGCTCGAACCCCTGGGCAAGGTCACGGCCAAGCTGGAAGGCGTGCGCTGGCGACTGCGCTACAACAATGTGGAAGGCGACTTCCAGATCAATAAAACGCACGCTCGCGTCCAAGGCCGCGACGCCGACCTCACCGGAAGATTCTACGTAGAAAATAATCGCGGCCTCGTCCCTCTCGCCGCTCTCGCTTCCCTGCTGCCGCGCTTTCTCGGCGGCCCCGTCACTCTGCACGAAGAATCCGGACGTCTCTTCATCGGCAGCGTGGCCACTCACTTCACCGCGGGGTTATCGTTGTCGCCCGACAACGGTCCGCGGCTCGTCTTCCGTTTCACCGCGCCCGTGAATCCCACTGTCGCCACCGAACCGGGCGCGCTGCGCATGACCTTCACCCGCGAACCGGTGGTCGCGCCCGCCTCGCCCACGCTCACCTTCGGCAACAAGACCATCCCCTCCGCCATCTACAGTGAGAGCAACGGCACGGCGGTAGTCACGGTGAACGCCTCAGTTCCGGTGATCGCCAGCTTCAGCAGCGACAGGCGCACGGTCATGATCTCTCCCACAGCCTCGGCCGCGCAAAACGCGACTCCACCCGTGACCACGGGAACACCTGGCGCACCTGGCGCACCTGGCGCACCTGGCACGCCTGAAGCCAACGCGCAACCACCTACTCCCGCACCGGCCGTCCCCGTTCCAATCGCCCGCCGCTACTTCGCCGTCGTCGACGCCAGCCACGGCGGTGACGACAATGGCGAAACTCTCAGCAGCACGCTTCTCGAAAAAGACGTCACCGTCGCGCTCGCCCGCAGCCTGCGCCAGGAGCTCGAGGCCCGTGGAATCCCAACGCTCGTGCTGCGCGATTCCGACGCCAACGTGACCCTCGACCAGCGCGCCGCCATCTCCAACGCCTATCGCGCCGCCATCTATATCGCCGTGCACGCGGCCTCCAGCGGTCACGGCGTGCGTGTCTACACCGCGCTGCTGCCTTACGATGGCGACGACCGCGGCAACTTCCGCTCCTGGAACACCGCGCAGCACGCTGCATTGCCACTCAGCCAGACCACCGCCTCCGCCGTCGCCGCCGAACTGCTGCGCCGTCAGATTCCCGTTCGCGCTCTGGCCGCCGCTCTTCGCCCTCTTAATAACCTGACTGGACCGGCCATCGCCGTCGAAGTCGCGCCCGAGGGGTCCGATTCCTCCCAACTCACCGCACCCGACTATCAACAACTCGTCACCAGCGCCGTAGCCACTGCAATCGCCGCCACCCGCGATCAGCTGGGAGCTGCACAATGAGGAAAAAACGATGAGGGGCAAACCATTGGCGCTCGACAGCACGACGACGAAGAGCATTGGGGTGAAGAGCCTGAGGCGAACAGCATGAGGCGAGCCGCATGATCCCGCGCCATCTCATCATCGCGGTCGCCGTGCTGCTCGTCGCCGTGCTCGGCCTGGGCATCTACGCGTTGCACATGCGGCGCACGGCCGTCTCCACGCCCGTTGCTTCCATCGACACTCGCCCGCTCGCGCCGCCCGTTGCCGGACCCACCGAACGCGTAACCCTCTTCGTGGCCCACGACGACGATAGCAGCCTGCGCGCCGAGGCCGCCCTGATTCCCCTACCCTCCGGCCGGCAACAACGCGCCGAAGAACTTCTTCGCGCCCTGCTTTCGCACTACCTCGACAAGTCCTCGCCCCACCCGCTCGGCTCCGGCGCCGATATTCGCAGCGTCTTCCTGGTCGACCCCGGCGTCGCCGTCATCGATGTAAACTCCGCCTTTGCCGATACCCACCGCTCCGGCGTCCTGGTCGAGGACCTGACCGTCGCCTCGCTAATCCATACCATCTCGTCCAACACTCCCGGCATTTTGAAAGTCAAGATCCTGGTGGACGGCCAGGAGCGCGCCACCCTCGCCGGCCACGCCGATCTGTCCTCGTTCTACGACGTCACCGCTGTGAATCAACTCGCCGCCCAACTGCAGCCCGCACAATTCTGACAGTGAACTTCCCGTTCGACAGCGTGATGTATTCCCATCTGCATCCTCGATCACCAGTAAGAAGCAAGATGCTCGCAAAACGCTTTCAAGTGCGAAACTGGTTGACACACACTTTCGACGGTACTAATATCCGCACAGGACGCATGATTGTTTGTGCGTGCGACTTCCCCGTAGGGTAGTTCCCCCCCCGCATTTGTGTGAGACAAGTCCCGCGAACCTATACCTACGTCTTTGGAGGACGCCGTGAAGCGATTCATTCTGCCTGCCTGCTTATTCCTGCTTGCGCCCATTGCTGCTGCACAAACGTATACGGTAACGGATCTAGGTCCGGTCACCCCAACCGCAATTAATATCTGGGCTCAAGTTGTCGGCAGCAACAACGGCCAGGCGTTTGTCTGGTCGAAAAGCCAGGGCATGCGGAATCTGGGAACAATGCCGGGCGGCACATTCAGCATGGCCGCCCGAATCAACGATCTTGGCGTCGTTACCGGCACTGCCGATGGACCCGGCACCGTGACCTCTCTCATTTCGTCGTTTCCGAGTCAAAGCTGTAGTGATCTCACTCAGCCATTCGTGTGGAGCCCGACCGCCGGCATGCAAGGCTTAGGTACAGTGGCAGGGCCTGAGAACTCTCCGTGGGATTTTGAAATATTGGGGTTCTGGTGCGAGTTTCCGTTCTACGCTACGGGCATCAATGATCGTGGCGAGGTGGTTGGATACACCGGGCCTGCGCCGGACCTTTATCAGTATGCATTTCGTTGGACGAGCGCCGGCGGCATGACCACATTCGGAAGCGGTTTTACACCCACCTTTGCCAATGGAGCGAACAATAGCGCCCAGGTAGTCGGTCAAAGCGAAGGTGAAATCGGGAATGCGGCGTATTGGAAGAATGGCGTCATGACCACCCTGGCAGATTTGGGCGCCGGAGCGGGTCTGGATTACACCAGTTCAGCGAACGGGGTCAACGACCTGGGGCAAGTCGTCGGCTGGGCGACAACTATCCCTTTCTCCCCCAATTGCGATGTCGACCTGATGATCTGTCCTATCCATGCCGTCCTGTGGACGGCAGGTGGAACGATACAGGATTTGGGAACTCTGCCGGGCGATACCTTGAGCACCGCGTCCAAGATTAATCTCTTCGGACAGGTTATCGGCTCCTCCGGAAACTCGATCGCTTATCAACAGCCGGGCGCAACCGGGGGTGCGGGGTTTGACGATTCCGTTCCGGTCACGGTCATCGGCAGTCCTTTCATTTGGACTGCGCATAGCGGAATGCGCGATCTGAATTCGCTCATCCCCAGTAGTTCTGGCTGGGTACTCAATTCGGTGAGCGATCTGAACATCTGGGGACAAATTGTGGGCGAGGGCACGCTGAACGGCCAGACCCACGGTTTCCTGTTGACCCCCAGAAGTCTCGTTCAATTCTAAGAAAGCTGGCGCGGCGTGTCAGATTCAGGCGCCGAACCTCGGACTTCTCTTTAAATCGTCACGAAATCGTCGCGAGACACGACTCCCGATGGTCGGAGGTCCGAGGTTCGAACGCCTGACGACGTTCTTAATTCCTACGCCGGCTTCTCCAGGCCCTCGATCTCGTGCTTGGCCCGCTCCAGAATCTCGCGAATCTTCGCGATCTTCGCCGAATCGTGCGAGCCGCGAGTCGCCGTCTTCAGCGCCGCCTTCATCACCTCGGCCGCCGGACGCATCACCTCCGCGCCCTCCATGCCCATCCACGGCGCCCAGTCTCCGGCCTGCTCGGCGCGCTGCCAGATTTTTTTCACCGTCTCGGCTTCGCGCTGCAACTCCGCTTTGCCGGCATCCGTTAGCGAATACGTTCGCTTGCCTGCCGCCGTATCCGAAGTTACCAGGCCCTCGTCTTCAATCTGCTGCAGCGCCGGATAAATTGCTCCCGCGCTGGCCTTGTAGATGCCGCCCGATTTCGTCTCCAGCTCCTTCATCAACTCGTAGCCGTGCTTGGGCCCGCCTTCGAGCATCGACAGCAGCGCCAGCCTGATTTCTCCCGGACCAAAAAACCGGCCCCAGCGACCTCCACGACCCCAGGGAAATCCCCCTCCCATAAACGGCGTTGCGAACCCGCCCCGCCACCAACTTCCACATCTTCCGTACATACTTAAACTCCTTCTCAGTTCGTCGTCGGCTCAGAATTGCATGATCGCTGATTTCTCACTGCTGATTAAAAACCACCGTCCCCGAGCTTGCCGAGGTTTCCATCAACGATCAGAAACCAGCAATCAGCAATCGACCGTTCGATCTGTCTATAACTATATCTATCGATATAACTATTGTCAAGCTCGCCCCCCGCAAGGATGCTCGCCCCCGCGGCGGCGCCTGACCATAGCCCGGCGCTTCCAGCGCCACGTAAAAGCGGAGAGTTAGATCGCGTGTACGGCGATATTTCGCCAACGGCTGCTGCTCGGCTTAAAATACCGCTGTGCCAAATGGAAAGCCCGGCGACAACCCACTGACCGACATGACCGTTCATGGCGCTCACCCATTTCCGTCAGACATCGAAAGGACGCTGCGCGAGATCGATTCTCTAGGCCGCGCGTATGGGAGATGGGCACTTGGAGAGAACTGGCCCTACTCGCCGCATGAGTTCGATTGGGAGCGCGGCAGGAACCTTGACGAAGCTCGCCAACTGTTGTCGCATCTTCTCACGATGCTTCGAGCTGGGCGAGGCGATGAAGTGCTTTTCGATCCCCGCACTCGTAAACCATTTAAGACCGGCTGACGTGCTTACATGACGGACGATTTCGCCGACTGGTCAATTTGAGCGTAATGGCGAGCGGATGACGGGGTTTCGCCGAAGTCAATTGGCGAGAACAGGCGATTGCAGTCAAAACCCCCGGCAGGGGCGTGATGAGTGTCATGGCGATTTTACGCCAACGGACGGACAATCTATTATTAGGGCCGCGACGGCGAACGAAGGCAATGGAACGATCATGAAGCCAGACGATATCGTCAAGTCTTGGAGCGCTAACGATCTTAGGCGCTGGCCAGTGCAATGTCTCCGCGACGTTGCGATTCCCGAGCCTTCCAAATCTTTCCTGGTCGAGGTCGGTCTGCCTGTCTACAGCGACGTAGGGTTTCAGTTCCATCCGCTGGTTGGTGATCCACCCAGGCTTGCGGGCAGGCCTCACTTGCGCAGCATTGGTCGAATGTTTGAGTCTGCCCTAGTTTGCCTCGATGAACAGGCCGATGGGCGCGTGATTTTAGTGGACCCGTCGCTTCGGTACCTCAACTCCCGTGTTGACCGTTTTGCTGCATGTTTGATTCTCTACCTTCAACTTCGAGCAATTGCGCAGCGTTCTAGGCCCACAGAAATACCGAAGGAATTCGCCGCGCGGTTCGAGAGAGATTTGCTCAACGTCGATCCAACCCTATTTAGTGATCCAGAGAACTTCTGGGCAGTTATTGTTTGGGAAATGAAACAGGGCCTTGGGTGAGCACGTTCAACGTCGAGCGCCTGAACTTCATAGTTGGCGATATCATAGTTGACGAAATCAGGCGATTACACTCACTCCCTCGGCAGGGGCATGATGAGTGTAATTGGGCTTTACCGCCAATTGACTTTGACCTGGCCCCCGTCGAATGCTTCACAGATAGAGTTTGCGCGTGGCGGAGGTTCCCCTTATGCCCCGGCCTGACGCGGATTTCTAGAGCCTGGACCAGAGCATGACTTAAGGTGGTCCTTGCCCCCCGGAAAACGGATCAACCTCGTAAACGTACCCTCTCAATATCCGCTCCAATTTCGCATACTGTTTCTCCTCCAAAAATCCGCGGATCTGGTCTTCCGATGCCTGACGGATGAGGGCCAGCTTGCAGGTACGGACCTTCCTGGACAGAAACCGGTCTGACCGCACGGCCTCCAATTGCGACTTCGTTGACTCCAAACTGTCCAGCATCTGCGATTGCTGGTCCGCCGTCAGCTTCAGTCGCTTGCTTAGTTGCTTTGTCCGCTTCGCCGGATCGAAGTGTCCATTCTGATACCATGCCGAGGACGATTCGGGCGTGGTGCACGCGTGGAGGTTGGTACACTCTTGGCACAATGGACGATTCTGATTGTGAAAATGAATGATGTTCGCGTTGTTCGCGATGTTCGCCGGGTCGCCCGGGTTTTGCGCAACGGCAGAGATCGCGAACACGGTGACGAGGCCCAGGACCGATAGAAGCAGGCATTGTTTTAGCATCGTTTCTCCACGTGTGAAGCCTCGACCTGGAGACGCCTATCAATCAAATTATGGCTCCGCAGTTGAAGAAGCGTACTGGCTTTTACGAATCTTTACTCGATGATCAAGCTGTTTTCTGGCGTTTCCGTTTCTGTCGTAGTTGTTGAAACCAGTCCTTAACACTCAAATTTCGACTGCTTTCGCTTCGGGCCGCATCCGGTCCATCCGTCAGGAATCGAAAGATGAGTGAGATGGGGATGTTGCGTCAGTTGACCCCGCTCGAAAGCAAGCTCGCTGCTCCAATTATCTGCCTATGCGCGGTGTCTATAACGATATGCACCGGATCGGCTTTCGTCGGGCGCTACCACTCGCGTTCACCCTCGTTCATCTCGTGCTCGTCTGGTTTTCTTTGCCACGCCAACCTCATGCCGGAAGCATGGTTTTCCGCGAGTCAGGATACCGCTCTGCTTCATATCAAGAAGGCATTCGCGTTCCGATGGAAACGATGGAACCCCCACCGCTCAAACCTGTTCAGAAGATCGCTCTCATCCTTGAACTTCCGGCGATGTTTGTCGCGATGCTGATTGGCGCGGTCCTGTTTCCCCGGAACGACACGGCATGGCTGTATACGTCCATACTATTGGTACCGCTTGTTTGGTATGGCGTCGGGAGATGGATCGACGGTCTTTTGGGTTATGGCGACCGTTTGCGTCTGCCACAGATTCTGCGGGGACTGCTCGCCCTTCCCGCAGTTGGCGTCCTCGCTGTGAGCGTAGCTGGCCTCACACCGCTATATCACCATCGCACGCCCGACACGTATTGGATGTTTAGCGGTCTCGTGCTCTGGTCAGGGCTTTGCTTCACGATGATCACTAGCTCCGCTCGACGCGGTGATTGATGTTTAGCAGGGCACAATCGGACAAACTCCCTCGCCGGGTCGATGAGTGTAATGGAGATTTTGCAACAATAAGCGGCAGGCCCTGAAGGAAGGTGTGCTAGAATCTTGCGCTGCTGCATAGCATGGCTTCGGCGGACGCGAAAGGCAAAGAGCGAATCCAGACCGGAACGTCAAAACCTCTCCCCTATAGACGGGCCGCCTTAACGGTGTCGTAGTCACTCTTTTTCGCTGCCAGTACCCATACCGCGTCCTGGAGGAGTGGGCCGGTGGCGAGAGGTACAAGTCGTTCAAACGATCTCTCAAAGGAAACCTGATGATTAACAGACGGATTTTCGCAGCCGCAGCACTTTTGCTGCCGATCGTCGTGGCAGGTGCGGTGGACTTTCCGGAACGCAAAGAAGGTCTCTGGGAGCGCCACAATCAAACCATCGTAAATCCTGGAAATAAGAAGACAGAACTTACCTCCAAAATTTGCCGGGACCGGGCCTATGACAAGTCGGTAACCGTTACGAAGCCGCGCGGCAAGGACTGCACGTCTAATTTGGAGAGTCTCGGGGGCGGTAAGTACGCCTCGCAGTCACGTTGCACCATGAGTGGTACTGTAATCGAAGCAAAGCAGACTTTCACTTATCAGGGCAACACCTCATTCCATTCGGAAACTCACATGACGTACACGCCCGCACTCAACGGCAGGACTGATCAAACGATTGTCCTCGACGAAAAATATGTCGGCAGTTGCCCGGTCGGAATGAAGCCCGGCGACGAATCGACGCCAACGGTAAAATAGAACGCACCCTAAAGGTAGCGAGGCTGCAGTCGACAATTTCTACGTAATATCGAAATCATTCCAGTTCGAGCCCTCGGAAGCGCAGACCCAGCAGTCCCGGTCCTACCTGTCTTCAGTGAAATTGTGCGATTCCACGAGAAGCGGCCAGCCCTGCCCAACTACGGACGCATGGCGTCCTTAAAGCGTTGGTCTGTAAGATGCCTGGGACAGATAGCCTCTGAGTGAAATGATGCAACGGTGGTACCCCCCGGCAACGGGCATGATGAGTGTAATGATTCCATAACAATGTCACGATGTTTCGTCAACTACACGGGGCTGCTTGTGTCGGACGGGAAAAGCGGGTTAACATTCGCGCGTGGAAACTCAGGACTTAGCCGAAGAATATCAGACCAAAACTGACGAAGAACTGTTGCGACTGGCTCTCGATGCTGTAGACCTTACTCCCGAAGCCAACCTCGTGCTCAGTAGTGAACTCTCCCGACGAGGAATTAATACCGCGGAAAGATTGGCGTCCTTTCGGGTAGAGGAAAAATATCGAAAGGAAGAAGTCAGTAAGCACACCGGCAGCCTCTTCATTATTCACCCTTTCGGAGTGGGCCATCTCCGATTCGGAAAAGCTGATCGCACATACAATCCGGCAACCGGTCTAGAACGATTCAAAACTACGCTATTCGTTATGCTGTTTTGGTTCCCTTTAGTGCCAACGGGGACATTTCTTGTAGAAAAAAAGCGTTCCCTGTTTTCGAACAAACTGACGATTTTGAGAAAACTACCTCTTGATTGGCGACAAGTGCGCCGAGTTTGGGGCGTCGCGATAGCCATTGTTCTGTCGATCCTTGTCGCCTTCGCACTTTTGCTTCATTTCTTGTGACGATGCAGTCGTTGGTATTCAGTGGTCACTCGGTAGCTTGGAAAGCTGGATTGGCCTGAATGAGTGATACAGCGATTTTTCACCACTCATCAGCGATGGAATACGTATCCGATAGCCCAATCGTGGCCAAACACCGCGAACAGAAGAGCTGCGAGGCAGATTGCGCCCACTAGCACGGTCCACCAGACTTTCCGGTTCGATTTCATTCCTCATCCTCGATGATGAGTGTAATGGCGATTTTACGCCATTGACCGGAGTGTCCTACTCAATCCTGCACTCAACGTACTCCCCCTGCCAGACAAAATCCCCTGCTCGATTGCATTACACTCAAAATCCGGCTGGGACCAGCCCTTTTCCACAGCCTTCCACAGAAATATTCCGCGATCCTGTGACGAACAACCTTTACTGAGAATTCTGCCGAGCGCAAGCTGGAGATGTGCGCCAAAGCCTTCCCATCCCGTTTTCCACCAGCAGCCCCAGCAGTACCTCCGCGAGCCGAGCTAAGTCCTTATTCCAGAATAATTTAGCTGTAACTCCTTGCAGCACAAGATTTTGGACGGGATATCCCCTACCACTAACTCACAAACCCTTACCCATGAATGTTTTACAGAGAACAACGAAAAAAATAGTGGAGGGATGTCCCACCCGCACCAGCCCGACGGCAAGCCATCGTTTACAATCCCCGATCATGTTCTACCGCTCCGACAATCGCTCGCCCGACCAGCTTCGCCCCGTCGTCCTGACCCCGGAATTCATCTCCACCGCCGAAGGTTCTGTCCTCATCGAAGTGGGTAATACTCGCGTCATCTGCACGGCCTCGATCGAAGACACCGTCCCCCAATTCATGCGCAACTCGGGCAAAGGATGGATCTCCAGCGAATACAGCATGCTCCCCCGCGCCACCCTGACCCGCACTCCG
>Ga0206875_1153_pt1 | contig 16645 bp, 14 predicted proteins | sample Alteio_BWOrgCont_9_FD_152616 | JGI IMG/M metagenome (GOLD analysis project Ga0206875, IMG submission 152616) | Enriched cells from forest soil in Barre Woods Harvard Forest LTER site, Petersham, Massachusetts, United States -... | ecosystem: Environmental > Terrestrial > Soil > Temperate forest > O... | reverse complement strand
CAATCACAGCACCGGATGGTAGTTATACACTGATTGTTAGCTATTCAGGATACCGGCAGGATTCTGTAAATATTTTATTGAATAAAAATGTTGTAAAGCAAATTGAGTTAACGCAATCAGGCGAACTGGAAGCAGTAGTGGTTGGCGGAGCCAAGCGTAATCTTAATATTACACAACCATTGATGGGTGTACAAAAACTTTCTATCAATGAGATAAAAGACCTTCCTGTATTATTTGGCGAAAAGGATATTTTAAAAACAATTCAGCTATTGCCAGGCGTACAATCGGGCGGGGATGGCAGTACCGGTTTTTATGTACGTGGTGGAAGCACAGATCAAAATCTTATCTTATTGGACGAAGCTACGGTATACAATCCTTCACATTTATTAGGGTTCTTTTCTACATTTAATTCGGATGCTATTAAAGATGTGACTTTGTATAAAGGCGCTATACCAGCAGAGTTTGGCGGACGGTTAGCATCTGTATTGGATGTGAAAATGGATGATGGTAACTCGAAAAAATTTGGCGTAAGCGGCGGTATTGGATTGATTTCTTCCCGTTTGAATGTAGAGGGCCCGATCGGCAATAATGATAAAGGCTCCTTTATAATAAGTGCCAGAAGAACCTATGCAGATATGTTTTTGAAATTATCGAAAGATACCAGTACCAACCAAAGTTCACTCTATTTTTATGATTTAAATGTAAAAGCAAATTATAAACTGGGCGATAAAGACCGTATTTATTTATCCGGTTATTTTGGAAAAGATAATCTTGGTTTAGGCAATACATTCGGTATGGATTATGGCAATGCTACTGCCACCTTGCGATGGAATCATATTTTAAGCAGCCGTATGTTTTCCAATACATCACTTATTTACAGTAAATACGATTATAATATCAATATAAATTCAGGCAATAACAATATCGGTATAGCTTCTTATATACAGGATTATCATTTAAAAGAAGATGTACAGTATTATGCCAATGCTACCAATAAAATAAATTTCGGCATTGATATTATTAATCATACCACTTCTCCGGGAGTAATCTCTGCAAGTGGAACGTCCAGCTTTAATGCACTCTCTATACAAAATAAACATGCATTGGAAAGTGCTGCGTATTTTTCGCATGATATATCTCCTTCTGATAAGATTAATATAAATTATGGTTTACGTGCCGATCTTTTTACTGTGATGGGGCCAGGTGCTTTTTATACCTATGATTCCAGCGGTAAAGCTATTGATACCGCAAACTATGCTTCGGGTAAAACAGTTATCAATTACTTCAACCTTGAACCACGTTTTTCAATGAGTTATAAAATTACAGGTTCAAGCTCATTAAAGGTAGCGTATACCCGAACTACACAAAACCTTCATTTATTATCCAACTCCACATCATCCAATCCAACAGATGTATGGATACCAAGCAGCAATAATGTAAAATCAGAACTGGCAGATCAGGTATCTTTTGGGTATTATAAAAACCTGAAGGATAATAAGTATGAGTTTTCTTCAGAAGTATATTATCGTACTATGCAACACCAGATTGATTATAAAAATGGAGCCCAATTAGTTGCCAATGAAAATGTAGAGTCTCAATTAGTATTTGGCAAAGGAAGGGCTTATGGATTGGAATTATATTTAAAAAAGAAATATGGTAAACTAAATGGATGGATCAGTTATACCTTATCCCGTACTGAACGTCAGTTTGATGGCATCAATAACGGCAATTGGTATGCAGCTAATCAGGATCGTACGCATAATCTTTCAATAGTAGGTGTTTATAAGCTAAATGATAAATGGACCCTGTCTGCAGATTTTGTTTATTATTCCGGCAACGCCGTTACCTGGCCAAGTGGCAAGTATGATGTAAACGGGCAAGTAGCATTCGTGTATACAGACAGGAATACTTATCGTATGCCATCTTACAATCGCTTAGATATAGGCGCTACCTTACAAGGAAAGAAAACAAAGAAGTTTGACAGTAACTGGAACTTCTCTATCTATAATTTATATGGCAGGGAAAACCCTTACAGCATCAGCTTTCAGCAGGACCCTGCCAATGCAGCCAAGACACAGGCTATACAATATGCTTTGTTTCGTTGGGTGCCTTCCGTTACCTATAACTTTAATTTTAAGTAAGATGAAAATCTATAGTTCGATAATAATTCTGTTGGCAATTTGTTTTTATTCCTGCAAAAAAACAGTGGTGTTGGATTTGAATAATGCCCCTGCGCAAACCGTTATTCAGGGAGATGTTACAAACGAATCAGGCCCTTATACCATTACTATAAACCAATCGGTAGGCTTCTATGCAGACAATGTATTTCCTCCTGTATCAGGAGCTGTTGTGAAGATAAGCGATAACAATGGTATAACGGATAGTCTTACAGAAACTACACCAGGCGTGTATTCTACACATACATTACAAGGCCAACCTGGTAATACATATATATTGTCTGTGGTTGCAAATAATATAAATTATACAGCAACTTCTACAATGCCGATGTTGGTACCATTCGATTCCATCAGCTTTAGAACAACCAGCGCTTTTGGACAAACAAGAACAAATGCATTGGTTAATTTTCAGGATCCTGCCGGTATAAAAAATCAATACCAGTTTATAGAATATATAAACGGCAAACAGTTTACTAAAAGCATATTTGTTTTTGACGACAGACTTTCGGATGGCAGATACATAACCAGCACATTATTTACGGATAGTACTTATTTTAATAGCGGCGATGTGTTGAAGATAAATATGAACTGCATTGATCCGGATGTGTATACTTATTTCTATCAATTATCAAGATCTTCGGGTAACGGAACGTTTGGCAGTACAGCTTCACCTGCTAATCCAACATCTAATATCAACAATGGAGCACTCGGATATTTTAGTGCACATACTACAGAAGCCAGAACAGTTGTTGTTCCTTAAATGCAATGTGTTTGTAAGGATTATTCTTTCATATACGGTAACATCAACTCCCTTTAGTTGTAAAAGTCTTGCCAGGTTAATCCTACCGGGCCGCCTCCTATTATTGCTATTCGTTAGTTTTTAATTGTATGCATGGTTTGTCTTGATTATATAAAATGCGGATAGTGCATCAATATGTACAATGACGAATAAAGGAAGAGGATGTTTTAAGAAATAAACAGGATTTTATTTTTTCAGTAATTGCAGACAAACGGGATTGGGAATTTCAATCTGTTGTGTCATTTGTTGTAACAAACCTGTTTCGATATTTCTTTTAAATACAACAATATTATCACTTGCCTGATTGGCTACCAACAAAAAATTTCCGGATGGATCAATAATAAAATTGCGAGGCTGTACACCGCCTGTGGCATGATACCCCACCGAAGTAAGTCTGCCACTATTATTATTAATTGAAAATATAGCTATATTATTTTCATTACCTCTGTTTGATGCATATAAAAACTTCCCGTCAGGAGAGATATGGATATCTGCAGAACCCGGTTGCTCTTTATAATCGGAAGGATGCGTGGCAATTGTTTGAATTGGTTTCAATATTCCATTTTTATAGCTGCATGCTTTTACAGTACCGGACAGTTCTTCGATGATATAAACAAATTTATTGTTAGGATGAAAAACAATATGGCGGGGACCGCTTCCCGGTATTGAGTTGGTATACGGAACAACGGCCGGTAACAGTGGTTTATGTAATGCAGCATTAAATTTATAGGTCATGGTTTTATCCATACCAAGGTCCGGAGCAAGGACGTATTTATAATCAGGCGTAAAAAATGTAGAATGTACATGTGCTTTTTCCTGTCGTTGTTTATTAATACTTTTTCCTTTATGCTGTATAAGTTGCGAATAATGATTTAACGAACCATTTATATTAATTGGAAATGCAGCAAGGCTGCCTCCGCTGTAATTGGCTACTATAGCCCATTTGCCGCTAGTATCTGTTGTAATAAAGCAAGGGTCATCGCCACCACTTAGTTGTTGATTCATAAACCGAAGTTTTCCATTTTCTTTATTAAATGCATACGCACTTACATGGCCGGGTATGGTTTTTCCGGTTTCATTCACTGCATATAAATAATTACCGTCAGGAGAAAGTGTGATGAAAGACGGATTAACACAACTGTCTGTATTGCTAACCCATTGCACATCGCCGGTATTAGAGTTGAATTGATAAACATAAATGCCCTTGCTTTTGCCTGATGTATACGTTCCGGCAAAGAGATAATAATCCTGTGCTGTAGCACTAAATGATAACGAAAGGATAAGACTAATTAAAAGCAATCGCATAGCAAGTTATTTTATAAACTGTAAGATAAAGCTTACAGCATAAATAAAAGCCCGGCAATTGCCAGGCTTTACAAATTCCATAAACTATAAATCTTTTCAAAATGATTCTATTGAGCAGTAGCAGGGCTTATTACGTCGGTTACCTGATAAATAGCATTGGCAGGGAAACCGCCTTTTTTTGCATGTTCTTTTATCAGTTCCATATTTTCTGCTTTATATACACAGAATATTTTATCGCCGGTTACATAGCTATGATCCCATACAATGGCTGGCCCCATTTCTTTTAGTACAGTACAGGAAGCTTGTGAAATTGCTTTTAATTTTTCAGGGCTAAATTGTCCGGCACCGGGAATATCTCTTTCAATTACATAGGTTTTCATAGTAGTATCGGCTGTCGAAATTTTTGTTTGAGCCATGCATGTAAAACCGGTGAAAAGAATACCTGCGATGAGGATTGTAAGGTGTTTGGTGATCTGTTTCATGTTATTTTTTTTAGGTTTAAGAATAACGTGAAATTAGATAGAGAGCGGTTGTTGCGCTATAACAAATCGTTCAACAAATAGTAATTTTAAACCAATGTAAAGCTATTGCAACAGATTAAGATAGCTTGCAGGCAGCAATCCAAATTTATTTTTGAAACATTTTGTAAAATAGGAGGGACTGCTAAAGCCACAATCAAAGGTAGTCTCAGCAATATTAAAGCGTTGGCTTTTTAAAAGCAACCTGGCCTTATTCAATCTATATTCGTTTAAGAGTTCATTGGGAGATAAACCCCAGATGGTTTTGGTTTTTCGGTATAGCTGCGATTTGCTCATCGTCATTGCTGTACAAAATTCTGCTACGGTAAAATCCGTATCCTGCCAGGCTCTTTCAAGTTTATCACAAATTAAACTTGTTACCGTTTCATCCTCCGGATGCATCGTTAAAAAATAAGGATGTTCTCTTTTAATCGAATCAGGTGCTATCAATGCTTTTACAGTGGTGCCCACAACAACCTTATTATTGCTGGATATAGTAGACAACTGGCGTGCCAGTTGAATTGTATCACCAAAAATACGATTGCTTTTTTCAACTGGTTCGCCGGCATTTAATACGATCTTTAAGCCTGCTGTATTTTTATCTGTATCCGACAAATTCTTTTGAATATTCAAGGCGCAGTTGATAGCATTTGTTGCAGATGTAAAAGAACCGATAAATCCGCTGCCACCATGTTCTACAAGGCTGCCGCTGTTAGCTGCCAATTCTTTCTTTATAGTACGGCTTATCGTATTTAACAATACAGCGGTTTTATCTTTCCCATAATTGTGTTGTAATAAAACTGGATCTATGCTGTCTGTTACTAAAAGAATCCGAAATGCAGAATCGCTGAAAACTTTTAATCCATTGTCAGAAAAAGTGACTGCTTCAGGATCGTAGATCCTGCCGAGGAAAGATTGAACCAGTTCATTGCTTACTTCTATCACTTTATTGGGCACAAGACCATGTGCTTTGCGATGTATTTCTTCTACTACTTTTTCTGATGGGGCGTCTATAAGACAAAAGGCATTGCCCCTTGCTTCATCTATCCAATAGGTAATACACTTACAGTTATGTGCATCCTGTATTAATAAATCTTTCCGGTGCGCTTCTGCCACATCCTGCGCTTCCACACCCGGAACATTATGTATATCCATGTAAATAGGCATGTTTCAAATTTAATGTTTTTGAAGAAGACGGAAAAATTTTTTGCCTGAGAAACGGCGTCATTACTCGTTTTGCAACTATACCATGTTTTGATTTTGCAGTAGAGATATCGGGTTGTGGCAGGTTGATTTATCTGATTTTAATAAAAAATTATCACTTATAAGTTTTTTCTTATTTTCGTAAAAACTAACTAAATGGACAATCTACAGCAACCAACCGTTGGCCCTGTTCAATTAAAACCTATTGATGACAAGGCAACTGCTTTCATAATCGAGTTAATGAAAGCGGGCAAATCACCATCCTTTATAGTAGAAAAATTAGTAGCCAATGGCTATGCATACGAAGGTTCTTATGCGGCTGTTAATCAAATTCAGGAGAAAGTAACAGGTGTACATCAGCAAAAGGAACGAAACAATTCAGGGACCGATATTGTACTCGGAGCCATCATTCTTATTATTGGTATTGTCATTACAGTTGCCTCTACCAATGTGGTTGCCTATGGTGCAATAATTGTGGGAGCTATAAAATTGATCCGTGGTATTTCTAATGCAGCCAAATAACCTGTAACCAGTATGAACAAAAAAATAATTTTTTTAACGGCTGCTGCTGTTGTTTATATCTTTTTTTATGCACTGATACCGGTACCTTTTATTTATGATGCTGAGTTTTTCTGGGCATTTTTTGGAGGGATACTATCAGGCATCTGCATCTTTTTGGCTGCCCGTAAAAACGACGACGAGATGTATGATATGGACAAATTTGCTGCTAATAAAAGCGAAGTGGGCATATTTATACTAATCGCAGTTGTAGTAGCAATTGTAGGAAGCGCTTTTATCGGCTTTCATTATTATACAAGAGAAACTGCTTTTCTTAAGAAGAATCCTGTAATGACAGATGCTACTATTATCGATGGTGTATCCAAAACAAATAAAAACGGAAGCGATTATACACTTCAGGTAACGTATAAAGATGCACATGGACGATTTCAAACAAAATACATGAATGTATCTTCCAAAGATTGGGATAATGCAGCTAAAAATATGCCGGTGAAATTAGTGTATGAAAAAGATCATCCGTTTATAAGTAAAGTATTGCTTACAGAATCGGAAGCACTGGAATATTTGGGCAAGGATGCAAAACTATATCCCGGAGTAAATGATCTGGTAAAAATTATACATACAGCTTTTGCAGATTCACTGGATAAACAAACAGCGATCATTGGGGATGGCTGGGGATTGCTGGATGATCCTGATCATTCAACTCCCCATATAAAAGAGTATTATAATGCCATCACCGGCGATCATTTAGTGGTTTCTTCCGTAGGATATTATTATATAAATACGAAGGATAATCCTGTTGCATATCGTGCTATAATGGCGGAAGCTGTTAAAAATATGCATCTGGTATATGATTCAATGGCAACGAATAAGAAAAAAGGCATGCTGTTGGAAAATGATTCTATCAGCTTACATTTTCAGGAATACACCAGGATAAAAAAAGAGGACGATACTGAAAATCAAAATACATATCCATATCGGATAAGAGGAACAATTTTAGAGCATGTACATTGTATAGGCTTTGTAAAAAAAGGAGCATTCGTAATTATGCCGGGAGATTTTGAAGAAAGTACCGGTTTGGAACAATTGGATAAAATAACAAATCGTATTAAAAATAATCAGGACGGTACGGATAATTAAAGATATGGGGCTCTCTAAATAAATTGAATGTTGCCTTGGAGATGATTTAGTACTTTTACTCCATGAAAGCCTGGAACGAAATAAAATCAGAAGAAGATTTATATAAGATAATAGAAAACTCTGTAAACAGACCACAGATAATATTTAAAGACAGTACTTCCTGCGGAATAAGTGCACATGCCAAAGAACGGCTGGATGACGACTATTCGCTGATTGAAGGGAAAGCTGATTTTAATTACCTGAATTTATTGGCACACCGTTCTATTTCTACCCTTATTGCACAAAAGCTTGAAGTAACACACCAATCCCCGCAGATAATTGTATTGAAAGATAAGAAGGTAGTATATACTTCATCGCACCATGCTATTAATGCGGCTTCTATTGCTAAGCATTTTTAATGGCTTAGCGTTTTATCATCTTGTCTTTTACAATCTCAGTCAATACTTTTTCTCTTAAGTTTTGGCTGATGGCAATTTTTATATTTCCCATATCCAGAATATTGCCTTCAATACTTTCTATTTTGTTCATATTTACAATGAACGATTTGTGTACTTTAATAAAGATATTCCCAGGCAATTGTTCTTCCAGGCTTTTGATCGTTATATACACCATCATCTTTTTTGAATGGGTATAAAGCATTACATAATTCAACATGGCTTCTGCATAGATCAAGTCATCATAAAATACTTTTTCAATCTGATTGTTTGCCTTTATAAAAAAGTGATCGTCCGTTTTTACGGATTGGTTCGTTGCAGGTTCTTTTAATAATTTCATATCCCTTGCTTTGGTGCAGGCTTTTAAGAAACGTTCAAATGATATAGGTTTTACTAAATAATCCAGCACATCCAACCCGTAAGCCTCTACCGCATGTTCTGCATAAGCGGTTGTCATAATAATGCTTACATTCAGTTTTGAGTTCTTAATAAAGTCAATGCCGTTTATTTTAGGCATATTGATATCAAGAAAAATAAGGTCAATTGTATTGTTACTTAGCAATGGAATCGCTTTTAAAGGATTTTCTGCAGAACCTGTCAATTCCATAAAATCTATTTCTTCAATAAACTCCTGCAATATTTTTCTTGCAATGGGTTCGTCTTCTATTATGATACATTTTAATTTCATGTTAAATCAATCGTTAGGTTTGTTTGGTACAATTCATCTTGCTCAGTTGTTATAAAAGTGTATTGATCCGGATACAATAATTCCAACCTGCGCTTCAAATTTGTAATGCCAATTCCATTAGAGTTATTGGAAATATAGGTTGGCTGTTTTTCTTTTGTATTGATAAACGAACTATACAATGTATTTTTTTCAATAGAAATTTCAATTGTAATCTTATTTTCTTTATCAGGGAAAGTACTTACAAACTTAAAAGCATTCTCAATTAACACAATCAATAAAAGCGGAGCTATTTTTAAATCGGTTTCACCGTTCTTTATATGGAGTGTAACCAGTAGTTCTTCCTCTTTTCGCAAACGTTGAAAATCGATATAGTTCTTTATATAAGCCAGTTCTTTATTCAGGCAAACCTTTTCTTCACCACAATCATAAAGCTGGTAGCGCAATAATTCGGAAAACTGTAATAATATATTCCTTGCTACCTGATTGCTTTTATCGATATGCCCGTAAATCGTATTGAGTGAATTGAACAATGCATGCGGGTTAATCTGTGCTTTTAAATAATCCAGCTCGGTTTGTACACGGATCGTTTCCAGTTGCTCTAACTGTTGCTGAGTCTGTATTCTATCAAGCAGTAATTTGCCTAAAGTAATCAGCAATACCCAGATAGAAATATTAATTGCAGAATTAAAATAAAGAGTACCTAAAGAAATGCCTTGTGCAAAATGAAAAAAATGCAGGTTCATTTGCTGCGACACCAATGCCCTGAGCCATGCAGAAATTGCAATAGTAAAAACAATAGCCGCAATAAAAAACGGATACTTTTTTTGCTGCAATAAATATGGAATTGCAAGATTATTGATTGTATAATAATCAATGGTTATAAAAATTAAATAGCAAAACTCTATCGTCATCGTTTTGCTAATTGCTACAGAGTAGCTACGGAAAACAATAATCCATAAAAGATAAAGGCTTCCCCAAAAAAGAAGATGGTATAAAAAGGTTTTCGGTTTCACATTTTCATTTTATCAAAGATAATATGGCTTTGTTTTTTCTACGGGCTTATTACAGCATCTAACTAAAATCCTTGATAAACGACTGTTTCATCAAGTAAACGGTATAGATGCTGTAAATGATTTTTAATGTTTCGCTTCAGTTTAGATGTTTGTGCATCATTTATCTAAAACAACAACAATGAAAAAAATTATTCAGTGGTTCTTTAACCCGCCGGTAACCGGACAATCAAGTATTTTCATCATCCGTCTCATGGCTGGCTCGGTTTTCTTTTGGGAAGGTATTTTAAAATTCGTTTACACCAATCAGGGAGTAGGGCGTTTTACTAAATTGGGATTCCCTTTTCCGGAAGCAACTGCCCATTTTGTAGCGGTAGGCGAAATTATCGGCGGGTTACTTTTAATTTTCGGATTGCTGACAAGAGTAACGGCTTTCTATTTTATAATACAAATGATAGTGGCAGTATTAAGTACCAAAATCAGTTTATACTTTGGCACAAGTCCGTTGCCAATGCCACCGGCTCCGCCCAAAACAGGTATCTGGGCCGTGTTGCATGAAATACGTTCGGATTATGCACAAATATTAACCTGTTTGTTTTTAGTAATAGAAGGTGCCGGCAGAAGATCAATTGATTTTGTACGATCTACATCAAAGAAGGTATATAGCATGGAATAATTTATTGAAATAGAAGAGGCTGTTAATTATAAAGGGTACAATGTAGGTGTTATTGAACTACCGGCATTTGTACCTTTTTAAGTTTTGTAGAATGTTGGCGAATGAAAGGGCAAGGACATTTAGCCTTGGGATCTGGTAACTTCTAAAAAGATAATAAAGATGGATCGATAATACAGTTGCATTTATTGAATAAGCACAACTGTATTATCTTGCATTCATGTATTCTAAAGAACAGGCATCTAAATTAAAGACGCAATTCTGGACAAATTTCGGCCAATATATGAAACCGATACCGGGAGCTTCGGGCACGCCTGTTAACTGGATCAATTACAAAACCGGCATTAAAAATATCCGGTTTAAAATGGATGCAGATACTGCAAAAGCTTTTATTGCTATTGAAATAACACATCCGCAGGAAGAAGAAAGATTGAATTGCTACCATCAATTTACAGCACTCAAAAAATTATTAGAATCAACTACTGCATTTGCCTGGCAATGGAATGAAACAATACAAACCAATCATCAAACAATCAGCAGTATATCGCAGGAACTGAACCATGTAAACATATTTAATCAGGCTGATTGGCCAACGATTATCAGCTTTTTAAAACCACGTATTGTTGCGTTGGATGAGTTTTGGGAAATGGTAAAGGATGGGTTTTAATTTTTTTTAGTGAGCTTTAAAAACAAATTATAGATTGTCATAAATGTGAGATTGGATTGCATAACGTAATCGCTTAATTCGTACATTTTAGCATTTGCATATATTTTTAATCGTGCAAAATTTATACTCTCTTTGGCTCGTGTGGACAGAACTAGGGAGAGCGCTAAGCACTGCTACTTATTGTATAGTCAAAATGCCGATTCTGTCTGATACGGGCGGAACAGTAAAACCATATAATAGAATCCTGTTTTTATCGGGTTGTGCAGATATATTTATGGCAGGTATAATGTTATTATCCTTTGCATTAAACAAAATTTGTCTTGTTACTTTGCCTTCTTTATCTATGCAAGCCATTACAAAAGAGCATTTAGTAAAACCCTTCACATCATCTGGTTTTTTATTGATATCCTTATTGGCATTGTCAGGGTCATCATTATAAAATATCAGTAATTTATCTTCGTAAGGAAGCATTTTAAAAGAACTATACCATCTTGAACTTCCCTCTAATTGTAATTTAGGAATTCTTGAACATATTGCTTTACCATCTTTTGCGATATTAATATCAATTATATCACCTGTGTAACAAGTGCAATGAGTTGTGCCGCCCATGGTGTATCGCATAGTTTCGGGTATTGACGAATGGTATTCAGTTAGGCAATAGTCTAAATTGTATTCCAATACAAAATCTTTAGAGCCATTTACTCTTTCTACCATCCCCACTATTTTAAATGCAGGCGTTAATCCCGGATCTTTAGCATTGTCCCGGGCTTGTTTGTCTTTATTAACCAATACTAATAAATCCTGAGGAAATTGTGTAGGAGTACTTAGTTTTACTTTAAAAGTCTTTTTATTAACTGTTGCTGTAACAAACCCTGTTATACATCCGGCTACCACCTTTTGTTTGTATAATTCAAATAAGGTTATATTCTCCGGGTTGTCGTCCATAATCTGGACTGAATGTATAAATTTATCTTCGAGGTCTAAGGAACATTCTGCCGGCTTTTTATTTTCTTTATTGTACAATAGTAACTTCATTTCATATTCCGGTACTTTTTGCCCAAAATTTTCTTGCTCTATTATCCAGGCTTCACTCACCTGCTCATTGTAATGTCTTATTATAAAACCTAATTCGTCAATATTTGTCAGGAATATATTCTGTATTATAATATTTTTACTTGCATAAGGAAGTTCAATATCTGTACTCCAAAGTTTTTGCATATTCTTATCAAGAACATTGACGTAGTATTTTGCATTGCCACCTTCCTTAGTTTGTGCTTTTCCAATCATTAATATTTTCGATGAATCAAATGAAAATTGGAACTCAGGAGATTTTATGAGTGATTCGCCACCCAGATTTATTATATCACCCTGCATATCCAATGTTTGTATATTAATTGCCTGTGCAAAATATGTAATAGCATTGGTGGCTTTATCAAGGCGGCTGGTAATTAAAAATGGCTTTCCTTTTACGCTAAGCAGATTGTTGTAAACACTTCCGGTTTCATTTACATTTATAACTTTTTCAGCCTGTATTTCTAACTTTTCATTATAGCTTGTTAGCACCGGTGTTTTTACATTTTTTACGAGTTTTTTATCAAAACAGAGTTTAATAATACTGCTGCCATTACAATTGATAAGGCTGCCGAATAAAACATCTTTTTTATTTTCTTCTCCCCATTTAATGGTTGTTTTTTGAGACCAGGAAAAAAGGGAACTGAATAAAAACAGTATTTGCAAGGATATTTTTTTCATATACATTTTATAAGTGGTAGCATTATAGTGAATATAAAAATAAGGGTTTATTTTAATTGAAACGTATTTAAAACATAACGTGATAATTGTATTCACTTAGTGTATAGAATAGTAAGTGTTTTTTTTGGCGGCGTTTTAATATTCACTGCATGAAACCTCTTACGCAAATGCTTCTGTCGGGGTATTATTGAGTTTTGGGAGATGGTGGATGGGTTTTAATTTTCATGCTCTGCATAATTCTTAAAATTGTCCAGGATGGATTGGCAAAATGCCTGCTGAATATCCAAGGGCGTTTTATCTTCCGGCTCAAATATTTCGGTTAGTTTTATTCCGGTGTCTGTAGCCTCAAACAAAACGGTTGTCTTTCTATTATCAGATGTAGTATGAACGATTCTTTTGTAGGTTTCTACATCGTCATAAATACATATATAGTCAAAGCCTTTGCTGCCATCTTTTAATTCCATTCTTAAAAACAATTTACCGCCTGCCCTTAAATCATTTTCTACATGTGGCGTATGCCACTCAGCAGATGTATTGTTCCAGTTAGGGATATGCAAAGGATTCGTCCATAAATCCCATACTTTTTCAATTGGAGCGTTTACTATAGTTTCTGCTACTAATGGAGTCTTGATATTATTCATCCCTATAAATTTACGAATTGAAAATATATCGATGAAGATTTTGCAAAGAAATAGATAGAACGGTATAAACCATATAACAGCCTGTTACAGCAACGTAAGTTTATACCCCGAAGCAATAGTACAATTAGCAGCGTTAGAAACAGAAACACTTCTGCACGAAGTATTAGAATTTAAAATAACCGTACCGGAATTAATGATTGCATCTGTATTCGCATCCGGTGTAGAACCACAGCTCCAGTTAGCGCCGGTTTCCCAGGCAGTTGTACCGGCTGCACCTGTCCATGTATCTGTAAACTTTAAGGTAAATACATTGCTGAACGTATTGTTGTTTACCAAACAACGATATTGATATCCATACCAGGATGAAGGAATGTTATTAAGCAAAAGGGTAGAGGTGGAAGATCCACTGTAATTGGTGCCGTCTGCTATTGTTATAAAATCGCTGCCGGTGTTTAGCTGCCATTGATAACTGCTGCCTGTAATATCGGCAAGTAATGAGGTGTTTATTCCCCCCGAACAAAGCATGTAATTAAATCCGCTTTTTGATACTGTTGTAGCAGCAGTTGTTACAGTAATAGTACCAAATGCTCCATTACCTACAACGGCTGTTATTATAGAATCTGAAACAACTGTAAAAGAAGCAGCAGGTATTCCACCAAAGGTTACAGCCGTAGCTCCGGTAAATCCTCCACCACGAATAGTTACGATAGAACCGGAAATTGCGTTGGCCGGAGTAAAAGAACTGATGAATGTACAACTCGTTGCCGCTGTCCATGCAAAACTTCCTATGCCGCTTTTATCTTCATCTACAATAGCATTGCCGCCACGTCCGGAGTAGTTCATTCCACAATAAGTTCCATTGCCTTTAAGTGCAGGGGAGCCTGCAAAGCGAACAAACATACCTCTTTTGGCAGAAGAGTTGGTTGCATTGTTGTAAGGGTATTCTTTTCCTGTATTGGTGATGGTAATATTTTCAAAAATGAAATTATAAAAACCATCGCCGGAAGTTTTATTAAAATAGATGCCGTCGTTTTTAGCATCGATGATATCAATATTATAAAACTTAACATTGTTTACTTGTGTGCCACAATTGCTTGTAACTAAAAGATCGATAGCCCCAACAGGATTATTATACAAATCATTAAAAGTACCGCAGGCAATTAATGTTATATCATGAAATACATGCTGGCCGGCGGCATCAAACGTGTAGCCTGCAAATGCATTGTTTGCCCGAAGGCCGGCTTCCAGGTTGTCTTTAACGATAATATTATAAGCCTGGTTACTCTTGCCACCATAAATAGCTACGCCGGAAGCCCGCCAGGTATTTTCAGATGTATTGTAGCGGAAGGTGTTATTGTTGCACTCCTGATTATTGGCACTCCAGATGGCCATATCATCATCGCCGTTATTCCGGTAATCGCAGTGCTCTACAATGGCATTGATAGTGCCTTTGCAAAGATTGGTGCCATCAGCATAATTATCTCTGAAGCGGCAATACGACATAGTGAAGCCATTGGCCACCGCCGGGCCTGAACCATATTGCGCAATCCACGCACCACATTCAAAATGCTCGGCCCATACATTTTTAATAGTTGAACCGGTAGTGAACACACCATTTATAGCTTTGTACGAATTACTGCGGGATGCATTGTTGGTTGTTAAAAAAAGATCGGCAAAACTTATATTGTTAGCATTGCCGTTTAACCCGCCATTGTTGGATGAAGCATTGGTAAAATTAATATGGCTATACCACATGCCGGCACCCTGAAGCGTGGTATTGGCTGCATTAAACTGAAGCTGTACACTTACACTATAATCACCCGTAGGTAAAAAAATTATTTTGCCTCCATTGTTATTAATAAAGGTTTGTAAATCGCTGCCATTGCCGGAATAAACGGCGGCGCCTGAAGGTGCGGTTATAGCTGCAGGTACAGGTTCCATTTCAACAAAATCAAGATGTACGTTTCCGCTTTCTGTAACCAGTTTTAATTTACTGTTTACTGCTACTTTATTAGGAAGCTTTAAACGAACCTCATCAAATCGTTTTTTAGGATTTTTATTGCTAACGCCGTTATTATTGGGGTTCATATTATTCCACAACGATTCCCACGACCAGGTAGAGGCTAATGTAATACCGGTTATCCGTACGCCATCTACATATACACCAACAACATCTGTTTCTCCTTTGGGGATACAAAAGCGCAGTACAAGTCCGTCGGCTGCTTCAATCATTGTCCATTCCACCGAAGCATTCAGGGTTGTCATATCTACACATACCTGATTGGAAGCTTCCGATTGCAAATCGGGCTGAGCATACGACTTAGGCATTACAAAAGCGCCATTGGTTAAAACGCCGGCATCTGCCTCATATCGTTTATAGGGTGCATCATAATAGCCACGCTGTGCAAATATGTTGGTAAAATTGGCGGCAAGCAAGAAGGTTATAATTAAAAACCTGTGTAAGATCCTATCCATTTGGAAGCAAATTGTATATCTAATATTTTACAAAGCTATCCAGAATAAAAAGCTATACAACTTATATAGAATTTGTATAGCTAATATTTAAAAAGAAATCGATTTTTATTTTATAAATAAATGATTATCAAAATTGTGTAGATAAATGAGGATAATCTATATATAGTACGAAAGAGAAGGAATTATATCCCTGGCAGGGTTTTGATGTAAATATTTTTTGCTTTAAACAGATGCTTCCGATTGGCAAAAAACTGTAAAAACAAAATGGTTTTTGCTATGGATGGAACTATTTTTCCCATAGGAGAAAATTATTCTTATCCATAAGAAAACAGGTTGATGTTGGCAAAACCATTTTATCCATAGGAAAAACAATTTCTGCCATGGCAAAAATTATATCATCCAAGGATAAAATAGTTTTTTCCATGGCAGCAATGAACCCAAATACGGAAAAACAATTTCTGCCATGGCAATAAGCATTTCATACATGGTAAAAATCTTTTTCTATAGTATGTAAAAATGTGCTTAATAGGTTTTAAACCATGCAGTTATGAAATTTACACCGTTTTACATAGTAAGAAAATGTATTTGAATAGGATTGTCCTTAGAGCAATCTACAAGGTTATTCTTCTTTAGGGCTTTAGCCA
>Ga0206875_1145_pt1 | contig 16855 bp, 19 predicted proteins | sample Alteio_BWOrgCont_9_FD_152616 | JGI IMG/M metagenome (GOLD analysis project Ga0206875, IMG submission 152616) | Enriched cells from forest soil in Barre Woods Harvard Forest LTER site, Petersham, Massachusetts, United States -... | ecosystem: Environmental > Terrestrial > Soil > Temperate forest > O... | reverse complement strand
AATTCATTCAATTTTAGTTGTATTGCCAATGAATCCTTGTTCTGCGATTTCTGAATTAAGAACACCATTAAAAATGTAATGACTGAAGTGCCAGTATTTACAACCAATTGCCAGTTTTCAGAGTAATGAAAAATAGGACCGGTAATAAGCCATATTAATATGGATAAAAATGCAATCAAAATTGCAATAGTACTGCCTGTAGCGCAGGTAGCTTTAGCAGCAAAGCTTTCAAAAAAATTGTTTGTCTTATTATTTTTCATAATTACGTTTTAATGATTTAAATAGAAGAATATGTATAGCATAAAATATTATGCGATATGTAATTCCATTGTGGTATAAAAACTCTCACTCTTTAATTTGCAGAAAATTCTATAAAACCGTATACTTCTAAAAGTCACCCACGGGGGGATTTAGGGGGCCTTAATTAAACTTCACCATATTCAAAAAGACGCATCTTCATAAATGCAGCACGTATTCCATCAAACTGCGAACTGATCATAGTTTTCAGAAACGGATAATCAAAATCAAGTTTTAATATTTCCTGATAAGCCGTTGTAAAAAACGATTCGCTGCGATCGCATACAGCTAATACATTTTTCCTGTTTTTATCGATTGTATTTGCAAAGATGGATAAATCATCCACCTTATACTGTGTTTGCGGAGACAGATTGTATACGTCCATACATTTTAATTGAGAATCCAGTTCATTTGCATACTGATTTGTCTGCACCGCAATACTTCTCAAAGCCATTCCAAAATCTTTATCTTCCACACTGTCTGCTATCGCTTCAAATTCACTGGTAGTTTGCTTAAGGTAAGAAAGCATATTACAAAGTTGATTGGCGCTGGTGCTGCTGTCTTTTTCGGCGGAAGTATTTTTTTTGAATATCATAACGGCTAAGGTTTCAATAATCGAATCAACATCTATACCATATCCACTATATTTTATTCATTAACATTTTGATACATACTTCCATGTTCAATCTCTTATTTTATCTATAAATTTCTAATATTAAAAAACGAATTAAAACTGATTTCTTAAATCGTTGAAAGTGCTTTTTATTACACTGATTGTGGAAATAATTCCACACTATTTAAAACTCACTCCATACGCTGTTTAACAATTCGAATGGTATATTTTTTGTAGATTCTGTGAAAAGATTTTATTTATTTTTTCGGTGATTATCTCATTATCTTTATTGATACCTTAATTAGTGTAACCTGATACTATGATTTTAATTGTTGATGACAAGCCGGAAAACCTATATTCTCTCAAGACTATATTAGACCTTAACTCCTTCCCTACCGATACCGCATTAAGTGGTGAAGAAGCTTTAAAGAAAACATTAAAGCAATCCTATGCATTAATTATTTTAGATGTGCAAATGCCCGGTATGGATGGCTTTGAAGTAGCAGAAGTTTTATCAGGCAACAGCCTTACAAAAGATATTCCCATCATATTTTTATCCGCAGCAAGTACCGATAAAAAATTTATCACCAGAGGTTATTCATCGGGTGCTATTGATTATATCGTAAAACCAATTGATGCCGATATTTTAATTTTAAAAGTAAAAACCTTTTACCGTCTGTATGAACAAACCAGGGAATTAAACCTGATGCAGCAAAGCCTTAAGCAGGAAATTGATTACAGAAAAAAAGCGCAACAGCAAATACAGGAAAAAGCACAGGAACTGCATTCGATACTGGAATCTATTCCACAGATTGCATTTACTGCTTCTTCGGACGGCACCATTGATTTTGTAAATGAACATTGGTATTTATATACCGATTCAAAAGAAAGTTTCCCGGCTACACATCCCGATGATCCCTGCATTACCAAACAATGGAAGGACACAATAGCATCCGGCAATCCATTGGAAATGGAAGTACGCATAAAAAAAACTACACAAGAAGAATACCGTTATAATCTTTTAAGAGTTATCCCTGTAAAGGAAAATAACAACATCGTAAAATGGGTTGGATCCTTTACCGATATTGAAGAACAAAAGCAGGCTGTAAAAAGAAAAGATGAATTTTTAAGCATTGCCAGCCACGAATTAAAAACACCGCTTACAAGTATCAAAGCATATGTACAATTACTGGATAAATTAATCCCTGCAGAAAACAATACAAAGAATTTTGTTGACAGAACATTGCTTCAGGTAAATAAGCTGGATAACCTTATCAATGATTTATTGGATATCTCTAAGATCGAAAGTGGAAAACTGAAATTTGAATTGCATGAAACGGACTTTGACAACTTATTAAAAAATACACTTGATATTTTTTCGCAAATATATCCGGATTACAATATTGTACGCAAAGGTGATGCAACTGCAAAAATCAACGGCAATGAAGTACGTTTAGAACAGGTTATTTTAAACTTCTTAACCAACGCAATTAAGTATGCACCTGTATCTAAAGAGATTCATGTAATAACAGAAATAAGAGCTGACAATACCCTTTATTTTGCCGTCAAAGATTTTGGCATTGGCATATCCAAAGAAGATCAACAAAATGTATTCACGAAGTTTTTCCGTGTAGCCCAACCAACTTCACATATTCAGGGGCTTGGCATTGGCTTATACATTTGCGCCGAAATTTTAAGAAGGCATAATGTTGAATTTGGAGTAGAAAGTGAGCCGGGCAAAGGATCGCTCTTTTACTTTATTATCCCCATCATTACAAACTAACTAAACTACTTTAAACCGATTCGATTCATGCAAACTTCATTAAAACGCAATTTGCTCATAGGCTTTAGCTTATCATTGATCATTTTGATTATAAGCTCTGCTGCTTCATTCATCAGTATTCAAAACTTATTAAAAAGCTCTGCTCTGGTGCAGCATTCCGTTACAGTATCGGGTGATGTGGAAGAAGTATTATCTACGATGAAAGATGCCGAAACCGGCCAACGTGGTTTTTTATTAACGGGCAATGATGCTTTTCTGGATCCATACAAAGGTTCGTATGATAGCGCTATGCGTATGATTGCTGCTGTTAAAGAGTTAACACAGGACAATCCTGTACAACAAAAAAACATTGACCTGTTAAGGATTACTACCGAAGAGCGCTTTGTAATGCTGCAGCAGTTAATTAATGAGAAAAGAGATAAAAAAGAAATATCCGGCGACTTGCTTTTAACCGGCAAGATACAAATGGACAGCACCCGTAAACTTGTAAAACAAATTGAAGCCGAAGAACAGGAATTGCTGGAACGCAGAACTGCCAGTATGCAACGCTTCTCTGCTTTCACACCGGTTTTAATTGTTTTGGCTTCTATACTTGCCCTTATTATTACTATTGTTTTCTACATCAAAATAAGAAAAGACATTGCTGAAAAGAACAAGCTACAGGAAGAATTAATTAAAAAAGATAAAGACATTACCAATCGCATCAACATCATACAAAATATTGCAGAGAAAATTTCTGCCGGCAATTATAAAATTCGTGTAAGCGATGCTGAAGAAGACAATTTAGGAAACCTTGCAGGATCATTGAATAACATGGCTTCTTCATTGGAGTTTTCATTTAAAAAACTATCGGATAAAGAATGGCTGCAAACCGGTATTGCACGACTAAACGAAGCCGTGATTGGACATGACGATATAAAAAGATTAACACACAGTGTGCTTTCCAATATTGCCGAATATACCAATAGCCATGTGGGTGCTTTTTATATTTTAGATAATGAAGAAAATTTATCCCTGCAAAACGGCTTTGCATTGGAAGAAAATTCAGTGCCGCAAACAATTAAAAAAGGCGATGGATTGATTGGAGAGACATTGCTTACAAAAAAAGAAATACTGATAACGAATATAAAAGCAGATGACATACATATTAGTTTTGCTTCCACCAAATTAACGCCTGCCAATATTATCGTATTCCCAGTTTTATTTGAACATGATGTAAAAGCAGTTATTGAATTAGCTGCATTGCATCCATACAATGCATTGGAGCTTGAATATTTTACTGCCATTGCCGGCAATATAGGCATAGCCATTAATACCGTTCAAAACAGGCAGCGTGTTCAATCATTATTGGAAGAAACACAAATGCAGGCAGAAGAATTAATGACCCAACACAGCGAACTGGAACACATGAACGCAGAGTTGGAAGCACAGGCAGAAGAGTTGCAAACTTCTGAAGAAGAACTGAAAGTACAACAGGAAGAATTATTAGAAACGAATAGTGTGTTGGAAGAACGTTCTGCATTACTGGAAGAACGCAATCAACTCATCAATAGAAAAAACAGAGAGATTGAAACAAAGATGGATGAGTTGGCATTGTCCACCAAATATAAAACAGAGTTTCTGGCGAACATGTCGCATGAATTAAGGACACCATTGAATTCTATTTTATTGCTATCTACATTGATGTCTGAAAACACCGAAAAGAATTTAACAGCCGATCAGGTGCAATATGCCAAAGTAATACAAAGCTCCGGCAATGGCTTATTGGAATTAATTGATGAGATACTCGACTTATCAAAAATTGAAGCCGGCAAAATGAATGTAGAATACATCCCTGTTCCGTTAGATGCTGTGTTCCTCGATTTGCAATTGCTTTTTGAACCCATTGCAAAACACAAAAAAATAGAATGGAAAATTATAAAGAAAGAAAATATACCTGCAGAAATCGAAACAGACAGAATGCGTCTGGAACAGATTTTAAAAAATCTTCTTTCCAATTCATTGAAGTTTACTGAGCAAGGTTTTGTTCATTTAATCATTGAAGTACCTGCTGAAACACCTTCTTTTATACGGTTTACAGTAAAGGATTCAGGTATCGGTATTGCAGATGAAAAGCAACAACTAATCTTTGATGCCTTCCAACAGGCAGATGGTTCTACCCGTCGCAAGTATGGCGGCACAGGTTTAGGACTTTCTATCAGCCGAGAGTTGTCAAAATTATTAGGCGGTAAAATTACGTTATCCAGCAAAGTAGGTGAAGGCAGTGAGTTTTCATTAATACTTCCGTTGTCTAAAGACGATGTATTGCCGGACGAAACACTTTTACCTGCAGTTATTTATCCTGCCCAACCTGTATCTGAAAATGAAAAGGATGACCTGGAAAAATATACAGCAACAACCATCCCGGAAGAAATTGAAGATGATCGCAACTCAATAACAGATACAGATAAGGTTATACTTATTATAGAAGATGACACTTCCTTTGCAAAAGCAATTTTAGACTATACGCATCAAAAAGGATACAAAGGTATTGTAGCTGTACGGGGCGATACAGGTATTGAATTAGCAAACCGATATACAAATTTGATTGGCATCTTATTGGATATTCAACTGCCGGTTAAGAATGGTTGGCAAGTAATGGATGAACTGAAATCAAATCCACGTACAAGGCATATACCGGTGCATATTATGTCATCCTTTGAAGTAAAACGAGAAAGCCTGATTAAGGGTGCTGTTGATTTCATTAACAAACCTGTTGCCTTTGAACAATTGCAGCATGTTTTTGAAAAGCTGGAATATGTATTAACCAAGACAGAAAAAAAAGTATTGATTGTAGAAGATAATTACAAGCATGCAAAAGCACTTGCATACTTTTTGGGCACCTATGATATCAATACAGAAATCTATCAAACAGTAGAAGAGAGCGTAAACTCATTACATAAAAAAGAAGTGGACTGTGTAATATTAGATATGGGTGTACCGGATATGAAAGCGTATGACTTACTGGATACCGTAAAGAAAAATGAAGGCCTGGAAGATGTGCCCGTAATAATATTTACCGGGAAAAGCCTCTCCCACTCTGAAGAATTCAGGATTAAGCATTATGCCGATTCGATTGTTTTAAAAACAGCACACTCCTATCAGCGCATATTGGATGAAGTAACCTTGTTTCTTCATTTGGTAGAAGAGAAAAAGAAATCAAACGGCAACGGAGATAAAAGCGGGCCGCTTGAAAATGTATTGAAAAACAAAACCGTGTTATTGGCAGACGATGATGTACGCAATATATTTTCGATGACAAAGGCATTGGAAAAATACGGCATGAAGATTATACCGGCAATGGATGGTAAAGAAGCCTTAAAGCTTTTGAAAGAAAACCCAACCGTAGATGTAGTATTAATGGATATGATGATGCCCGAAATGGATGGCTACGAATCTATAAAAGCTATACGAAGCAATGCCGTTACTAAAAATTTACCTGTGATTGCTGTTACGGCAAAAACAATGACCGGCGATCGGGAAAAATGCATCGCAGCAGGTGCATCCGATTACATTTCAAAGCCGGTGGATATAGACCAACTGGTATCATTGTTGCGTATATGGTTATATGAGAAAGGATATTAAGATATAGGATTTATGATTTGTGATTTGATGATGTTGTACACTAAGAACAAGTATCATCCATAAATAATTTGTTATGAATAAAGCTAAAAAAATAATTATCATTGATGACGATGAGCGGAACATTTTCGCTTTAAATGCAGTATTAAAATCAAGGGGCTTTCAATGCCTGTCGGCTACAAGTGCTAAAGAAGGATTACAGCTTTTACAAACGCAGGATGATATCGGCATTGCGTTAATAGACATTATGATGCCCGATATGGATGGCTATGAAATGATTGCAGAAATACGCAAAAAGCCAGTGCTTAAAGAGTTGCCATTGATTGCAGTAACAGCTCAAGCAATGCTGGGTGACAAAGAAAAATGCCTTGAAATGGGTGCCGATAATTATATCGCCAAGCCTATTAATGTAAATGTGTTAGTTAATATTTTAGACAAACATTTAAAGAATGGTAGTACTTCCGAGTAAGATCGAAGAAGAGGAATTAGATAAATTGTTGGTAGAGATTATCGATCAGCATGGGTATGATTTTACACAGTACTCCAAAGCATCTTTGCAACGAAGGATTAATTCTTTCTATATTAAAGGAAAGTTTAACAGTTATGCTGAGTTCAAAAAAAAGATACTGCATGACTCCTATAATTTCAACTTGTTTGTAGAAGAGATAACGGTGAATGTAACAGAGATGTTTCGGGATCCGTTGTTTTATAAAACATTGCGTAATAAAATCATTCCGGTGCTTGCTACCTATCCGTTCATCCGCATCTGGCATGCAGGCTGCTCTACCGGTGAAGAAGTCTATTCCATGGCGATCCTGTTAAAGGAAGCCGGCATTTTACATAAGTCACTTTTATATGCTACAGATGTAAATCAATCTGTAATCGAAAAAGCAAAGAAGGGGATTTTTAATAACAGTGCCATGCAGCAATATTCGGAGAATTATAATAATGCAGGAGGTCAACAGGATTTTTCTTCTTATTATAGTTCCAATTATAATCTTGCCAAGTTTGATGAATCGCTTACATCAAGAATGGTTTTTTCTTCGCATAACCTGGTTTCGGATACATCGTTTAATGAGTTTCAATTAATCCTTTGCAGGAATGTTTTAATTTATTTTGAAAAAGGATTACAATCGCAAGTATTGCAACTGTTCGATAAAAGCCTCGATACACTTGGTTTTTTAGCATTAGGGAGTAAAGAGTCTATTAAATTTTCAGCCATCAGTTCTAATTATTCATTGTTTGATAAAGAGAAGATATGGCGCAAACTCAACTAACCAAACCAATCAGCTTAATTGCGATCGGAGGCTCTTCCGGCAGCTTTGAAGCATTGACTAAAATATTATTAAATCTCAAGCCCGACTTCAGCATTCCACTCATTATGATTTTACACAGGAACAATGCAGACTCCGGTCTTGCTGCTGTATTATCTATCAGAACAAATTTAACAGTGAAGGAAGCTGAAGAAAAAGAATCCATTGCCAAAGCCCATTTATATTTAGCACCACCCGATTATCATCTTTTATTGGAGAACGACAGAAGCTTTTCGCTGGATGCTTCTGAAAAAATTAACTACAGCCGCCCAAGCATTGATGTAACTTTTGAGTCAGCAGCCAATGTTTATATGGAAGAATTGCTTTGTGTTATTTTATCGGGTGCCAATTCGGATGGAACAAAGGGTGGGCTTTATGCAAAAAATACAGGCAGCAAAGTAATTGTACAAAACCCTTTGGAAGCCGGTGTTGCCTATATGCCGCAACATGCAATAAATGCAATCAGTACAGATGGCATTTATTCAATTGAAGAGATTGCGATGTATTTAAATGATTTATAAAATTACTGCACTCTGTTTTTTATAGCTTTTGCTATCATGCCTTCCAGTTCTGCAATTTCGAAAGGTTTTTTCAGCATATAATCAGAGCCGGCTTCTTTGGCTAGTTCTTCTACAGAATTGTTTGCGCTGAAGAAAATAACAGGGATATCTTTTGTGTGTTGTGTACTTTTCAACAATTGTATTGCTTTAACGCCCCCCATATCCGGAAGCCAGTTATCCATCAAAATTACATCGGGAAGATAGCCTTCGATATCGGCTAAAAGATGACGACAATTATCTTTGCAAAGTATATCCAGACCTTTGAATTTTAATATGGCAGAACATACTTCAAGTATATCTACATCATCATCATACACTAATATTTTATTCATTTCGACTTAAGACAAGGTTTGTACAAATCTATAAAAAAATATGCACTTATGTACTTTTCAATACAAAAAAAAGCCTTTTATCGTTAAATAAAAGGCAAGCCCATACTGCATTTGGTAAAAATCCAGATAGTAGTATAATATGTTATACTTTAATCAATATCCTGTTCTCTTCTCAGATAATAACTTTTAAAATATTCATCTGTAGAAAAGTAGCCGCTGCCTTTAATTATAAACACAACCAGTAAAGCAAGGACAAGAATAGAAAGGATCAATTCGCCCGGGCTTACATATACCCTTGAACTTAAATTAAACAGTACTGCACCAATTAATATCGGTATTTGTACCAGCGATGCTATCCTTGTAAGAAAACCGATAGCGATAAAAGTACCACCCAATAAATGGAGATACGCAATAGCACCTGCAAGCAACTTCGCATTCCTGCTAAAAATATCTATTCCGATATTTTGCATGGATGCTTCTAAAGTAGATTGCGATTCCAAAAAGGAAATCCCCTTCCAGAAAAGCAAAGCACCTAAAGCTACTCTTACCAATGTAAGCCATCTCGGTTGTATATTGGTACTGGTTTTTATTAACTTAATATCTAAATCCATAATTGACAAATTTTATAAGTTTAATAAGAAAAGCTTAACGCTCTTCTTCATACGAAACATTGGTACCTTCATTGGAAGAACCTCTGCCTGCTTTTGCTTTCACTCTGTCTGTAACACTTGTACCGCCTGTATTTGCAGGAGTTACAGGTTTATTTTTTTGTGTGCTTTTAGCAGCAGCACTATCAGTTGTATTACCGTTTTTCTTTTTCATAACTATAGTATTTATTATAGAAAATTATTTTTCTCCTTTCACCAAATTAGCAGCACTATCACTCATTGCAAGATGGTTTTGCAAACCGGGAATTGTTTTAGTAGCCCATGCTTTTAATGCAGCATTATTACCATTGGCAGCTTCATCCTGAAATGCTTTGATGGTTTTTGTATGATCATCTACCATACGATCTGTAAATGCTTTATCAAAATCTTTACCATGCTTTGCCTTCATTAAATCTTTGTATTTATCGCTGGATGCATTGCTTAATGAATCCGGCAGTGTAATGTTATTTGCCATTGCTATTGCTTTTAATTCATCTGCTAATTTAGAATGATCGTCTACCATCATTTTACCCAATTCTTTTACTACAGGTAATTCAGCATTTGCCTGTGCCAACTGACCTGCCTTAATTTCAAGCATGCCGCCATCTGCTACATTTACTGCAAATAAAGCATCGGCTTTCATATCCGTACTATCAAATTTTGCTTTATCCTGATCAGTTGCTACCTGTTTGGAATCTGTATTGCTGTTGCATGACATAGCTCCGATTACTATCAAAGCCAGTAGGTATAAAAATTGTTTTTTCATGTTTATTTTGTTTTTTGGTTTATAACCGTATGCACAAAAAAAGATGCCAAAATAATTACTGAATAAAAAGCTGCTTCATGGGTACTTCCTTCTACATATTGGATAATTAAGATTCTACGATATACCATATCTCCGTAGGAGATAAATATTTATAGATTATTCTTCAAAAAGATTAGCCTAGAACTCCGTAGGAGTTCAATAACTCAAACCGAAACCCAATATGTATATTCAACTCCTACGGAGTAGGGAGAAGTTATTTATTGAAGGCTATAAATATTTAAGTCCTATGGACTTGTATGCTTAAAACGTTTTACGCAATATTTCACTTATTTAAAGTAAGGCTGGAGTTTTAATTACCGGATCGGGATTCTTCAATGCCTGATAACCTGCTATTGTACTTGCAAACACTGTCCAGGCAAGCAATGGCAGATAGTTATACGATAGTTTCTTATCTGTTTTAAAGGCAGTAGAAAAACTGGTTATAGCAAGTGTTGCATCCGCTATAGTCCATGCTGCTGCTAATAGCGGGCTTCTCTTTTTAAAATATACATAGCCAAACGAAAAGAATATCAGCCATATCATTACCTGCTGTATCAATAGCTTTTTCTTCTGCGGCATATCCGAATTTAAAAGACGCTGTAATGCAAGCAATAAGAAAAAGTTATTGGTAGTCCATGCCGGCCCGAAAGCCGCAGCTGGCGGTGCCCAGGGAGCCTGCTTTAAATCTTTATATGTCTTGCGTTCTCTTTTATGCGATTGCATACTTGCTAATCCACCTATTGCAGATGCAGCAACAGATACCAATGCTATCTGCCACCATTTTAATTTTGAAAATTTATTTATGATCATACAATCATTTTACTTGTTCACTAATTATTTATTCATCACTTCCATATCTTCAATAGCATAATTGCCGGTGCTGAGTGTAAAATTCAATCCGGCACAATAACTGAATAAAACATCTGCCGGCAACTCTGTTAGTTTGAATTTCTTCACCGGTAACTTATCAGAGTTATATGTAGAACCTTCCTGTCTTAGTTTATCCAACGCATATACCGTAATAATGGTTTCTTTTCCTAATAATAAACGTATGCCGATTGCTTCAAAACGATCACGGTTATAATCACTTATATACTCATCGCAAAAATCATCTAAGGTTTGATTGTTTGCCAGTTCAATGGCTATAGATCCTGAAAGATCGCCGTGCGGATGTTTCATTGCATCATTCATGTTGGTGATTTTGATTTGTAATAGATGTATTGTTTATCAATTTTCAATAAGTATGCCAGAGCGGAGATGGGCATTTGGCTTGGTTTTAGTGCAATTTTCTTTACACATAACGAATCACCTTAAACTCAGCATCATGAAAAATTTTTATTTTCTTGTCCTTTTTTGCTGCCTGCAATTTATTGCGGCAGCGCAACCGGTAATTGGCTTTACCCCTGTCATCACTTCGGGTTTAACATCCCCGGTAGATATTGCCAATGCCGGTGATGGCACCAATCGTTTATTTATTGTACAACAAAATGGTATTATAAAAATTGATTCGGCCGGTGTATTATTAAGTACGCCTTTTTTAGATGTGAGCAGCATCGTATTATATGATGGCGGAGAGCGGGGTTTGCTTAGCCTTGCCTTTCATCCGGGCTATGCCACCAATCGTTATTTCTTTATTTATTATAGTGATGCATCCGGTAATGTTACGGTGGCTCAATATAGAACAAGTGCTGTTAATCCGGATGTTGCAGATCCTGCCAGTGGCAAAATCCTTATAAATATTCCAAAACCATTTACCAATCACAATGGCGGCAAATTGAATTTTGGACCTGATGGTAATTTATATTTTGGTACAGGCGATGGCGGTTCCGGTGGCGACCCCAACAACAACGCACAAAACGGGCACTCCTTATTGGGGAAAATGATTCGCTTGAATGTAGATAATTTTACCACACCACCCTATTTTACTGTACCTGCCAGCAATCCGTTTGTAGGCAGCAGCACTGTTTATGATTCTATTTATGCACTGGGTTTACGCAATCCCTGGCGCTGGAGTTTTGATAAATTAACCGGTGATATGTGGATTGCAGATGTTGGTCAGGACTTACATGAAGAAGTAAACTTTAGAACCCCTGCAAATATGAGCGGCGTAAACTATGGCTGGCGTTGTTACGAAGGTTTGCAGGCATATAATTTATCAGCCTGCGGAGCTTCACCGGCTTTAAACAAAGTGTTTCCCATTTTTGAATACGGACATACTGCCGATTCAGGCTATGTAATTGCCGGAGGTTATGTGTACAGAGGTGCAGAGTTTCCTGCATTGCAGGGATATTATATGTGTTGCGATGAGGAAACAACCAATGGCTGGCTTATAAAATCAGATGGCTTTGGAGGTTGGAACGTACGTGAACAAAATGATTTCCCTACCAATACCTGTTCCTTTGGTGAGGCCGAAGATGGTACTTTGTATGCATTATCCATTACCGGCAAGCTTTTTAAAATAATAGTAACCGGTGTATTGCCTGTAAATCTTCTATCGTTTACAGCAACCAACGCAAATGGAAAAGATATATTGCAATGGGCAATTGCTTCCAGTCCTTCTTTAAAGAAATTTGAAATTCAACAATCAACAAACGGCACATTCTTTATTTCGCTGGATAGTGTACCTGCACTAACGGGAACGGACAATCGTTATCAATATGCCAGCAAATACCCTGTTAGCGGAACAAGGTATTACCGCTTAAAAATAATTTCGGATAATGGAGTTGCAGATTATTCCTCTATTGTAAAACTGGAAGATAATGTAAGCAGCAGAATTACTATTGTTCATAACAGCGCCGGACAATTTGAAATAACTACACCTTATGCCTTAAATGCCATCAATATTATTAATACAAATGGCGAACTATTAATGCGTTATGGAACTATTGCAGCAGGAACACAAACTATAGATTTAGGTCATTTGCCGTCAGGTACATATATTGTACAATGTATAAGCGGCAAGACAGAGAACTTTAAAATTATTAATTAGGAAAAAGATTTATTAAATTTAGTTTTCTTAACACCTTAAAACTAAAACTTAAGTTATGGATACCAACAGGCTATCAAAGCAAATCAATGAAGCATTAAACGCACAACTGGACAAAGAAGCAGAAGCAGCACAAATTTATTTATCATATGGTGCCTGGGCAGATTCGGAAGGATTTGGCGGCATTGCCAATTTCCTTTTCAGACATGCGCAGGAAGAACGCAACCATATGATGAAAATACTGGAATTCATTTTAAAAAGAGGGGGCAAAGTAAAAATAACAGCTATCCCTGCCCCGCCCTCTGATCCTGTAAATATTCAGGATTGTTTTGAAAAAGTATTTAAGCATGAAGTAGATAATACAAACGCCATTTATAAAGTAGTAAAAATAAGTTTTGATGAACAGGACTGGGCTACCTGGAATTTTATGCAATGGTTTGTAAAAGAACAAACAGAAGAAGAAACACTGGCGATTAATTTATTGGATAAAATAAAAATTGCCGGTGGAAAAGATATGGATCACAACTCATTATATTCATTAGACAGAGATCTGGAAACAACTCCGGACGATGCAAGATTGGCCCAGGATGTAACCGCAGATAATCCTTAAAGAATACATCAGAGGTAGTATTTTTATTGCTCAATAATAATACTACCTTTGATTACTACAAAATAAAACCTTAGCCATGCAACAAGAACAAACCAAACTATTAATTGATGCGCTCAACAGATGCGTAGCAGAATCCAATCGTTGTACCACCGCTTGTTTAGCTGAAGAAGATATCTCTCTTTTAACCAAATGCATTCAGTTAAATATTGATTGCGGCGACGTTTGCTCTTTAACGGCCGGCTTATTGGCAAGAGGTTCCAAATACGCAAAATACTTATTAAAAACTTGTATGGAAATGTGCAATGCCTGTGGTGAAGAATGTGAAAAGCACGCCCATATGGAACATTGCGCTGCCTGCGCTGCATCCTGTAGAAGATGTGCTGAAGAATGTGCCAACCTGCAAAATATATTAATGCAGCAGTTTCAGGCTTTATAATTATAAAACCTGTTGCGTATAAATTCTTGAAAGCATTTCCTGTGCATCATCGCATAAGCCGGGATGCACTTTAGAAGTCTGTATAATTGTACTACGTGTAGCCGTTAACCAGCGGAAACGCTCTGCAATAGGAAGTTTGGCAATAGGGCTTGCAGCTGCATTGCCGACGCAAACCTGCTCAAACGCATCTAAATATTCTTTCGCCTCTACACAGTTTAATTCATCGGATATGGCTTTGATTCTTTCTTTATCCAGATGATATAATAAGCCCAGGAATTTTTGTTTGGCACAATACAGTATCACACCAACATTCAGAAACTCCTCCCGTTCCACTTTTGGCACGATCCGTATAACAGCATATTCAAATAAATATTTATCGGGCATGTTGTGCTTCTTTTACAAAAATTTCAGAATGCTTTATTCTGTTGATTAAAAATCGGGCATATGCATTTCGATGTTCTTCAACTGTATGGAATGGTGAAGATACTGTCAGCCATTCATCCGGTATCAATCGAACAATCGAGTAAATAACTTCATCACTTAAAATAGTTTTAAATATTGCATCCACTGTTTCTAATTCAGTAGCCCAAGGCAATAAAACATGATTCTTTATATATGCAAATGGATTGCTGGATTGCTCTTGCCAATTATCCCAGGAATGGTGAAAATACAAAGCTGCTCCATGATCGATCAGCCAAAGTTCTTTATGCCATAAAAGCATATTGGTATTACGTGCTGTTCTATCTACGTTCATCAGCAATGCATCCAGCCAAACTATTTCAGACGAAAGTTTGCTATCAAGCGTTGTTGCAGCAGGGTCAAAGGTAGTAGAGCCGGAAAGATAATGCAGGCCCAAATTAAGTCCTACACTGGCTTTCAACAAGTCCTGTATTTCTTCATCGGGTTCTGTTCGGCCGAAGGCTTCATCTAAGTTTGCCAACACAATTTCTGGTATGCGTAGCCGTAATACACGGGCTATCTCCCCTCCTATCAATTCAGCAATCAATGCTTTTAATCCCTGTCCGGCACCACGAAATTTCAATACATACAAAAAGCCATCATCCGCTTCGGCAATAGCCGGCAGCGAGCCACCTTCCCGTAAGGGTGTTACATAGCGGGAAACATTCACCGATCTTATCTCGATTTCTTTTTGCATGTATAAATTAGAATTATGCAAAACTAAGGAACTTAAAATTGGAATGAGGTTTTCCGTTCTGACTCTCCCTCTAAAAATTTAAAAGTTCTCAGGCGGGTTTCTGTATAGTTCTGCGCTGTTTTATAGTAGTGGTCAACAGGGAATATATCCAATATTAAATTTTATGGAACTGGATGATATTGAACTAAACAAAACATTATAAATAGCGGTGAGTCCCACAGCTCTTTTTCCATTCTGACTCTCCATCTAAAAATTCAAAAGTTCTCAGGCGGGTTTCTGCTGCGGCTATGTGTACAGGCATGCAGAACCCGCCGCTATTATCAAAAGCTACTTGCACTATCAGGAATGATTATCTTTATTATATGCCAGTTAAACGAAAAATACCATATGATAGCGGACACTTCTTCATTACTTTTACTTGTTATAATTGGTTGCCATTAATTGATACTGTTAATGGGTATGATTTGATTTATAACTGGTTTACGATCCTTAAAAAGCACGGACATTAATTACAGGCTATGTAATAATGCCGAATCATGTACACGTTACTATTGCATTTTGTAAAACGAAAAAGGGGATTAATACAATAGTAGGAGATGGAAAACGGTTTATTGGTTATGAAATAGTAAACCGTTTAGCAAAAAAGGAAGAAGCGGAGTTGTTATTGGAATTACAAAATGCAGTGAACGCCAGTGATAAGAAGAAAGGAAAATTACATGAAATCTGGGAGGATAGTTTTGATTGGAAGGAATGTAATAATACCATGTTTACATTTCAGAAATTAAACTATATGCATAATAATCCGTGTACGGGTAAATGGCAACTTTCTTCTAACCCAACAGAATATGTACATAGTTCTGCGCTGTTTTATAGTAGTGGTCAACAGGGAATATATCCAATATTAAATTTTATGGAACTGGATGATATTGAACTAAACAAAACATTATGAATAGCGGCGAGTCCCACAGCTCTGCTTCGGTGTCCGGGGTGGAGACTCGCCTAAGAACTTTTAATTTTTAGAGGGCAGAACGGAAAAAATAACTATCTGGATTTATCGAAACATAAAAAGAATGCCCGAAACAATTATTATTTCGGGCATCTTCAATTAAGTCATTAAACGAAATTACTTTATCCGCACCATAGCATAATTAATTGGCGAAAAGCTTATTCCCAAAGCAGCAGTTTTTTTAAAGAAAGAAACTGAAAATGTTCCATTGGAGTATGCAACGTTTTCTTTATCGGATATTCCTACCAACTTATCTTCAGACTGGTCAATAAGGATTTTTCTTTTTATGGTGCCATCTCTTTCTATCGTTGCAACAATAAAAGCCTGGTTTCCATCATCGGGTACCGGTATATCTAAAATATCCTTGTCCAGGTTTTCTTTTATATCGTTATAAAAAACAAGCAACTTATTTTTATATACGTATGTATAAAACTGATTTTCATCCTTCTCCCTGCCAAGTTTTACATATTTTGGAATAACTGAAAAGACTGCATTCCCATCTTTTAAAAATACATTCAGCATACTACCAAATTTATAAGCATCCTCTCTATATGTCGCCTCTTGAAATTGTCCTATAAGGCCTATGCTTCCATCGTTAAGTGTATAGCCTTCCATTTTAAGTGTGTTTATCCCGTTTTTATTCTTTTTAGAACCGGCCCATTTTTGTTTTTCAAGTTGACTAATCAGGGA
>Ga0206875_1150_pt1 | contig 17004 bp, 24 predicted proteins | sample Alteio_BWOrgCont_9_FD_152616 | JGI IMG/M metagenome (GOLD analysis project Ga0206875, IMG submission 152616) | Enriched cells from forest soil in Barre Woods Harvard Forest LTER site, Petersham, Massachusetts, United States -... | ecosystem: Environmental > Terrestrial > Soil > Temperate forest > O... | reverse complement strand
GGCAGACGCCGCTGCAGGCGCTGCTGCCGCAGGTTTGGCCTCTGTAGTGCTGTCATCCTCGATGATGCGCTTGATCGACTGGAGGATATCCTCCATCGATTCTGATTGTTTAGGTGCGGCTTCCGCCATGACTCTCCCGTACGGTTCTTAATTTTCTAAAGTTCATCATAAAATACAAAAACCCAAAACCCAATAAATTTCATCAGAGCGCAAAAACGGCAGGCTTGCGAAAGGGCGGGAGCAAGGCCATATTTGCATCGCGCAGTAGCGTCTTATACAGGATTCCCCGTACCTTGCGGTATTCAATGAGTGTGCTCAGGCCTGCGGCGCCGACTTTTGCTGCCGCATCATGTTCTCCGGTCAGAATCCTGCCACCTTCTTTGAGCTGATCAGCCAGCGCCTGCGGCAGGTATTCTATGGCTCCCTCGATCAGTATAGCATCGTAAGGCGCAGTTTTGCTTGTGCCGCCCACCAGCGGCGCCTGCCGGAAGGTAACGTTGGGGCAGGAGGCAAGCAGCCGGACAGAGCTTTCTGCCAGTTTCACGTCTTCCTCAATGGCCACGACCTTTCTCACCAGTCGCGAAAGTATCATTGCCGAGTAACCGCTTGCGCAGCCGACATCCAGCACCGTTTCATCCTCTTTCAGGGCGGCATGCTGCAGGAGCCGTGCGAAATCGAGCGGTTCCATCAGAACCCTGCCGTTTCCAAGCGGAATTTCCTCATCCACATAGGCAGCGCCGCGGAAGCCAGAGGGGACAAAATCCTCGCGATCCACCTCGGCAAGCGCCGCAAGGATGCGCGGGTCAAGCACATGGCCGGTCAGTATCTGGCTCTTGAGCATGCGGTCGCGCGCAACGGTTTTGGCAAGCATATTCATAGGCTTTTGATATGACATAGGCTCCCGTGCTTTGCAATGTGCAACTTGACCGCCCAGGCCTTACGCGATATAGGCAGTGCCTTAAAGGGCTGGGTAGCAAAGTGGTAATGCACGGGACTGCAAATCCTGTATTCGGGAGTTCGATTCTCCCCCCGGCCTCCAATCCTTCATTTCATACCGCTTCATAAGTCGGATTGCTACAACACACCAGATTTCTGCTTTGACCATGAATCTAGAGCAGTTTGTACGTATATTTGCGGGCTTTATTCGCCAATTTGTTAATGCAAAGACGGTGTATATTGCATAATAACGCAAAAATGTAGAAAAAAAACCAAAGTGGCCCGCCTGAGGGCTACTCGGTGATGACATCAGCTAAATTTAGAGAACATGAAAAATATAGAGCAGTATGATGACGGGAATGGGAATTCCGATAAGCCATAACAATATACCGCGCATGATTTCCTCTATGGTTAAGTTGCAGAAGGACCTTAAAGAGTCCCACATAAAGAAGACAGGAGAAGAGATACGCGAAGAACTCAGGTTACAATAAGTTTTGACCCCATCAATTTCAGCATTGAAGTTTTATTCACCTAAAATGGAGTTAGGTCTTTATCTATTCAGCTCATAAGGCCTCTTGCCTATTGGAATATTAATATATATTAATAATAGACTTATTATCCATTACAGAATCGTGGTGATTTTCATGCCTGCCAATATACCTTTCATATCCAAGGCAGTTGAGGCCGCAAAAAGAACATTTACCGATTTTATTAATTCCTTCTGGCTGACTCCGGCAGAAAAAGAATTGATAGGAGCCACAAAGGCTCTCAAAGGCACCATAACAGCCACGAAGGGTGCGGAGGATCAACCCGTAGATGTTATGCGTGTTCCTCCTGGGGAAGCTCATTTCCTTACGCTGGAAACACAATTACTTGCTGAGCAAACTAGAAATCCTATGCGGGCACTTGATGTTGGTACATTTACCGGAAGCTCTGCGGGCGCCTTGGCCAAGGGTATGACTTATGGTGGAGAAGTTATTACTTGTGGTATAGATGACGAATCAGCAGCTATCGCAAAGAAATATTGGCAACATGAAGGTATTGAAAAACTTATAGAACATGTTAGTGCCCCGGCTGGCAAAACAATGCAGGATTTAATAGATAGTCATCAGGGGGGTACTTTCGACATCGTATTCATTGATGCGGATAAACCGGGATATGATGATTATTACGAAAAAGCGCTGAAATTAGTACGTACCGGTGGCCTGATTATTTTGGATAATATGTTATTGAGTGGCAAGGTTGCTATTCCTCGCAATCGTGAGCCGAGCGCTAATGCTTTGCGAACTCTTGATAAAAAAATTGCTGGTGATCCCAGAGTCGATCATGTTCTGCTGAATGACGAAGACGGGATTATGATTGTAAAGAAACGCGATCCTGAGCACTTCCGTACGCATGTATCGAAACCAACAGTTGTCATGCCAAGTAGATAATGACTTCATTTTCTGATTTTTCTCCCTCCGACACTAAATCCAGGCAGGTAGCGCCGCGTGAAGAAATTGCTGTTATCGGTGGTGGCCTGGGCGGGTGTCTGGCTGCCCTGATGCTTATTAAAAAAGGCTATCACGTAACGCTGATTGAAAAACAGGACATGCTGCTTAACGGGGCCAGCGCCATTGCCTCCCGGTTGCATCTTGGTGGCGAATATCCGCTTGATGTGCCAGAGATGACAACAGCAAAAAATTGCCTTTCTTCGGCAATTTCATGGAAATTGCTTATGCCGGATACTATCTACACACCGACGCCGCCGATGAAATTCCTTATTGCGAAAGGGACAGAGCAGGAAGCAAAACTTACCTTGTCTAAATACCGAGATTTTTATCAGAAAATTCGTGATGAGTATGAAAAGAAGTTTAGAGAAGTTAAAGATGCTCTTAAATGGGATTTCAAGAAAACCGAAGATGCGTTGTTCGGTTCATTTAATCTTAATGAATTTCGTCGTCTGATGATGGATGAAAAAGAATATGAAGGAGTCGTAGGAGGACTCCAGACTCAGGAGCGAGGGCTGAATGTACCAAAATACCTGACAATGATTGAAGGTGAGCTGAAAGCACAAGAACAAGCAGGCAACCTCACGATACTTACCGGCCATACGGTCATCAAAGAAGGCATTAGGGGGGAAAAAGGTCATTTTCAGATTCATTGCAGCATACCTGCGGGACAGGGTAAAACCACCGAAAAAATAATTGAAAGCAGCCAGGTTGTGCAAGCGGCGTGGCAGGGCGGACCAGAAATCCTGCCTTTGCTGGAAGAAGCCGCCAAAAATGAAACAATTGTTACAGTCTATAAACGTGGCATGATACTTGTGGATCTTCCGAAAGGTTGGAAGACCCCACCCGCCTTTATTATGGAAGGAAAGTATGGCGGAATGCTCTCCCCTTATAACGATAAAACAGCGATATGTTACCTTCCCATGGAGGAGGGAGGCGGGCAATACAAGCAGCATGAACTTACCACAAAGAATCCAAGCCTTCCCGGCAATTGGGAATTATCTAAAAAAGAACTTGATGCGTGGAAGACCAAGTATTTTGAAATGCTGAAAGAACGCTTCAAGCCCCTTCTTGATCATGCCACCAATCCGCGCCTTATAGTCCGCGATACACTGAATTTTCAGAAAGTGGTGCATGAGCGCAAACAACAGCATGTTACAGAACAGCGCGTACCGATACCTAAGCAGGGTGTAACTGCGGAAGTGAGTGCGAAGCAAAAAGTCGAGTGGGTACAGCGACGCGAAGCATTCATAGTACCTCCGGCGTGGAAAGTAAAAGAAGGACTTTTTAATCTTGTCCCTACTAAAGGCACTTATAGCGTTACAGGGGCAATTCAGGCTGCACAAATGGTAGCAGCACGCACCCAATATCCCGATAGCGGTCCTTTGCTAAGCCCAGGAGATATACTCCCAGATGTTTTAGAAAACAGAGAAAAATATTCGTTAAAGCACATGCAAGAGCCTACTAAGGAGGCGATCGAAGATTTCTGTAACAGGCACCCCCCACTCAACTCCTTAATGGCCGAACAAAGCTGGCCCGGATATAAGGAGAGCTGGTTGGATAAGGTACGCCAGGATCCTCTTGGTCTTGGTTCTTCGGCTGGCTATCGTCAGACGTGACATGGAAGTTGGTAATGCCCAATAGGCTTGACTATGGCCATTTACTGATAGAAAACTTATATGCATCTTGTCAATAATAGGGCTTATATATCTTCTTTGTCTTTCATTGTATTTGGGTGAGATGGGATTGTCATGGCAGCGCAAGTGCTACCAATAGGGGATACTTTTCTCAGCGAGGAATTACTACGTAATCCCCAGAAAATGCGGATCATACTTGATGCTGCCGACATGCCCATTAATTATTGCAGCGCGGATAAGACCTTCCTTTTCGTCAACAAAGCTTACGCCCAATGGTATGGCCAAACACCGGAAGAGATTATCGGTAAATCCCTTGTAGATGTACTGGGGAAAGAAGGCCATGAGACGATTAGACCTTATTACGAGCGCGCATTGCGGGGCGAGAATGTGCGCTATGAAACGCAAGTCAATCTCTCCATGGGATTTCGTTACCTTCAGTGTAATTATACGCCTATATTTGGTGTTAATGGCCACGTAACCGGGTGGGTAGGTATTATCTATGATATGACCGAGCGGTATCTTCTGGAGAAGGCTCTTCATGAGAATGAAACCGCATTGAAGCTGGCGAAAGAAAAAGCGGAAATGGCAAATGTTGCTAAATCTGAGTTCCTTGCAAACATGAGCCATGAGATTCGCACTCCAATGAACGCGGTTATTGGATTATCCAATATCCTGAGTTCAAGTGCGCCTTTGACCTCGAAACAACAGGAGTTTATCCAAACGTTGCAATCAAGCGCTCAGTCACTGCTCTCGCTGATTAATGACTTATTGGACTTCAGTAAAATCGAGTCCAATAATATTGATTTTGAGCGCATCCCCTGTCGTTTTTCAACGGTCATAACCGAAATTGTTGCAATGTTTTCGGTGGGAGCGCAGGAAAAAGGAATTAATGTTGAGTACATAAGATCCCCGGAGGACGAGGAACTTTATTTGGGCGATCCACTTAGAATCAGACAGATACTAACCAACTTGATTGGTAATGCGATAAAATTTACACCTAAGGGTGGTGTATCCATTCAGCTTTCTACTACTCCCTGTACGGAACCAAATCATGTGAATGTCCATATCAGCGTCAAAGATACTGGTATCGGAATCCCCCCAAATAAAATCCAGGCCGTCTTTGACAAATTTATTCAGGCAGATATGTCGATCACGCGTCAGTACGGGGGAAGCGGACTTGGGCTTGCGATAAGCAAAAATCTGGCGGAGTTAATGGGTGGCTCTATCTCCTTAAACAGCCAAATGGGTGAAGGATCGGAATTCATTCTGCATTTGCCCATGGAATATGGGCACTCAGAGAGTTTTCTTTCTCCTGACCTGCCAAATGACTCGGACAGATCGGATTTCCCCATAGAACAGAAAAACATTACCGTCCTGCTTGCAGAAGATCACCAGCCTAACATACTCGTAGCCACTACGTTACTTCAGCTTATGGGATATAATTATGAAGTGGCTCGCACCGGTAGACAAGTTATCTCCATGATAAATGAGCGAAGAATACCCTATGATATTATTCTCATGGATGTCCAGATGCCGGAACTGGATGGCTATATTACCACGCGCATGCTGCGGAAAGATGAGCAGAAAAACGGGAGCAAAAGATTGCCCATCATTGGAATGACTGCGCATGTGATGCCGGAGAATATTAAGGGATGCTTTGATGCGGGTATGGACGATTATATTGCCAAGCCTTTTCAGCCTGAAGATTTAAAGCAGAAGATCACTGTTCTACTGCAGCACGGAATTGTCTAAGGCTAGAAATCGAACTTGATCCAATTGTATTTTATCAACCAATTACGGAGGCAGTTCAATTCTTCGCTTTCGTTTTGGCCATCTATCGCATTGTGTTTACTAAAGGAATTTGGTTGCTGGGTATATTTCCGGGTATATCGAAAAATCCGAACTGGGGTTATTTTTGTAATCAGCATGTTGTCAGGCAAGTTCGATACTCCCCCGCTCCGATCCTTCATTTCATACCGCCTCATAAGTCGGATTGCTACAACACAGCCAGATTTCTGCTTTGACCATGAATCTAGAATAGTTTGTACGCGTATTTGCGAGCTTTATGCAGAACAAGCTATTCTATACAGAAAGTTTATTTTACATACTCTAGGATCAGTATCGTTAACTGCATCTCAAAGGAGGGATTTATGAAAAAAATTTGTAGCATGGCAGTAATTGCCTCTCTGTTGCTTGCGTCGGGTTGTGGCGATACTCCGGGCGAACGTGCACTTAGCGGCGGTGCTATCGGTGCCGGGGCAGGTGCGGTTGGAGGTGCCCTAGTAGGTGGAAGTCCGGTGGGTGGTGCAGTGATAGGCGGCGTGGCAGGTGCGGCTACCGGAGCGCTGACAAATAAGCACCAGATAGATTTAGATAAATAACAGCTCTACTAAATGGGACAGCGGCCTCTCTAACCAAAGAGAGGCCGTTGTTTTTGTGTTCTGATAAATTCTAACGTCCGCTACTAGTCGTATTGTTGCTAGTTGCATTATTATTGGTACCACCGCTACTGCCCGTATTGGCATTACCGGTATTTATGCTGGTGCCGTTGTTACTGTTATTATTGCCAGTATCAGCAGGGCTGGCAGTATTCATCTGGGAGCCAGTGTTATTTGTACCAGAAGTATTACTGCCGCTGTTGTTGTCACTGGTGCTCGAGGTGCCAGGAGTTGTTGCATTCCCGCTATTGGGGCTTTGGGTGGTGGTTGTGCCAGTAACGCTTGCAGTATCAGCGAAGGCACCATTTCGCATTAACGAAGTATATTGCATATGTTCATAGATGGCATAGCCCAATGCCGCAAGGGTCACCATAACCATAATAACAACGAGCGTATTACGGTAGTCTTGGCCAGGAACGGCTCTGTTAACCTGTGTCATAATTTCCTCCTGTCAACGATGTTAGATATTTGCGTGATGTATCAAAACAGTAGGGACCTCAATTCTCCATTCAGCAAATTCTGCACAGGCTAAATAACCAATAAACTCTTTCCGATAACTTAATTATTTATGGCTCTCTTCCTTATCAATTCCTGATGTTCATTCTTGTAGTTTGTCGTCTCGAGATTCAATTTTTACGGATTCGACAGGTTGCAGGTTAATAATATTGAGTTGGCGTTCAGGTGTCATTTCTAGAATGTGATGCGGTTGGTCAACGAACACCACAGATTAGCATAATGGATGATAAGTTGTTGCGCATTGAACAGGATGAGCATAACAAGCGGATCCGCGTTTATGGGCCTGTGGACATCCAGCATTTTGGACAGGCTAAAAAAGAACTGGAGAAGGCCCATTCAGTATCCAGTGAAGATGTAGCCATAGACATATCAGGAATTTCACGCCTGGATACGGCAGGAGCGTTGCTACTACAAGGCGCTTTGAAGCCGGGCCGAGCCTTGCGGCGGCTGGAGTTAATAGATGCGCGGCCTGAACATAAAGCTCTTCTCGATTTGGTGGGACGAATAAAGATTACAACGCCCACTGGCTACCAGAAGATGTCCTCCTTTGTACAAGTCGTGATACGCCTGGGGAAAGCTACAACGCAACTATGGTATGCCACCATAGAGTTTATCATTTTTATGGGACGAGCCTGCGTTGCGCTTAGGAAGATTATTACCCACCCTGCGCGCGTGCGCATTGCCTCTATTACTCACTTCATGGAAACCATAGGTATCGACGCGCTTCCGATCATTGCCCTTGTTTCATTCGTCATCAGCATTGTCATCGCCTATCAGGGACAGGTACAGCTAAAACCATTTGGAGCAGAACAATATACAGTCAATCTCATTGCTATTTCCATACTGCGTGAAATGGGTGTACTGCTCACCGCGATTATGATTGCAGGTCGGTCGGGGAGCGCATTTACTGCAGAAATTGGCACTATGAAGCTGCGCGAAGAAGTGGATGCCCTGCGAACCCTTGGCTTCGATCCTTTTGAATTATTGGTGCTGCCACGTATCATAGCACTACTTATTGCATTGCCACTGCTTACATTCTTTGCCGATTTTATGGGGTTATTGGGTGGAGCGCTCATATCCGTGTCACTTCTCGATATTTCATTGCTGCAATATGTGGAGCAGGTGCGACAGGCCGCCACATGGAAAGATTTCTTCGTTGGGATGATTAAGTCGCCAGTATTCGCCTTCATCATAGCGCTTGTGGGGTGCATGCACGGCCTGAAAGTGTCCGGGTCGTCGGAGAGTGTAGGGAAGGAAACCACCGCATCCGTAGTGCAATCAATTTTCCTGGTGCTGATGAGCGATGGCCTGTTCTCCATCTATTTCCAGAAGATAGGCATATGAACACGCCGCTCAAAGAAAAAGAGGATAGTATTCTCACGGCACACAATATCGTGAATCGCTTTGGCAGCCAGGTGATACATGATGGCATCAGCCTTGATATTATCCGTGGCGAAGTCATAGGCATTGCAGGGGGGTCCGGGACGGGAAAGTCCATCTTACTTAAAACCATGATAGGCCTCCATGAACCGAATGGAGGGGAGGTTCGGATTGCAGACAAGCCAGTCGCTGACATTGCTCCTTCCGAATCTACTTTTTTGTTGGGTGTACTATTCCAGGAAGGGGCATTGTTCTCTTCTCTGAGTGTAGCGCAAAATATTATGCTGCCACTTAGAGAACATACGTCGCTTTCGGAAGATGAGCAGCGTATGCTTGCGCAGTTCAAGCTGGCGCTGGTGGGGATGCCTGCGGAATCGGCAGACAAACACCCTGCCGAGCTTTCAGGGGGGATGATGCGCCGTGCGGCCCTTGCAAGGGCTTTGGCAATGGATCCTTTGCTTCTTTTCTTGGATGAGCCAACTTCAGGGCTTGATCCCCTGAATGCGAGCGGCTTTGACGAATTGATACGAGAACTTAACCGGAGTTTAAATATCACGGTTGTCATGGTGACGCATGATTTAGACACCTTGTTTACGATATGCGATCGTGTGGCAATACTGGTGGATAGGCATATTATTGTTGATACGTTACCCAACCTTCTTCAAAACACACATCCCTGGATTAAAGAGTTTCTTCATGGCCCGCGTGGGCAGGGCGCCGCTGTGGCAGCAAGGAGTATGTATGGAAACCGATAGGAATTATTTCCTGGTGGGAATCTTTGTCATTGCACTGGTTCTCGGAGGCTTAGGTTTCACATTATGGCTCACCACGGCAGGCAGAGGCGAGACAGTAGATTACCGCATACGTTTCTCAGAATCAGTAAATGGTCTGAAGAAAGGGAGTCCGGTCAGGTTCCGTGGCGTTGATGTGGGCGATGTGAGGAAACTGGCAGTCGACCCTGATGATATCCGGATGATCCGGGTAGAGATCCGCGTTCTTAAAACGACTCCGGTCAAAACGGATACAGTGGCAAGCCTGAGACTTCAGGATATTAGCGGAGATCTGTACATCGAACTCACAGGCAACAGCAAGGATGCACCTGATTTGGCGCTTGCCGCAAAGGATGATGAACTTCCTGAGATTCGTGCTGAGAAAAGCCCGCTCAATGCGTTAATGAACCGTCTGCCTGAACTGGTCGATAAAACCAACCAGCTTCTTGAAAAGGCTAACCACATTGCCAGTCAGATTGATAGAATTTTCAGCAATCAGAATGTCGCAGTCATCAATGGCGTTATTCAGAAACTGGCTGACTATCTGGGTGTTAAGGATAACAAACACGCTGCTGGAGAACACCGCTAGCACGGCCTGGTGGTTACGAGTTTTGATCAAACGGCTTTTTTCCAGCGGCGTATATGAGAGAATACGGCTCTCTTACCTATCACACGTATAGGCTATCAGTAATCACGGGGTGACTCATGAATGATGGTTGTTGGCGCTGATGCCGTCGGCGGCGGACATGTGCAATGTGATGAACACCCGGACAGCATGGTTAATATAACTACCAGCAGGGTACAGGAACGCATATTGAGAATTTTCATGGTGAAGCCTCCACTGAAGGGCCATTATTAATGGCCAATAGAAAGAATTGGCCTTCTAGTGAAGTATATAAGTCAAAATAACATTAAAAATACATATTGAGTGAAATAGCATTCTATTAAATTCGAATAATAATAGCTGTTATGCAATCTGCCGTCTATCTGGCCTAAAAATTAAGGATTCACTCCTTATATGCATTTTACAAAAGCGTAGGCCTGCGGGCATCGTTTTTTGATTAAGCTTCTGTCATGTAGAAGATAGTACGGTTGTTCGATCGTATTAATTTTATCAGCAGGAGATGTCATATGAACAAGGATCAAGTACAGGGGAAATATGCACAGATTAAGGGCAAGTTGAAGGAGACTTGGGGTCGTCTCACGGATGACCAGCTGGCCTTCTATGAAGGCAACAGAGAGAAATTCATTGGCAAGGTGCAAGAGGAATACGGTATTGCGCGCGAAGAGATCGAGAAGCACCTAAAAGCCATGGAGGAAGCTTATCAGAAAAAGGCTAATCAGGCTGCCTAAGCTACCTCTGGTACTCAATCAGCCAAGTTTTACCCAAGGAGTAATCGCCATGTATTCTTCCGCGACTAATGCCAAAAATGATATACGTGATGCCACCAGTGAAGCAAAAGACAATCTGGTAGCGATGTCTAACAGGGCTGGCCACAAAGTCCGGAATTTCATTGATTCCGCGAGTGATGAGTTTACTCATGCCAGCAAAACTGTGACAGAACACGTTCACGACAAGCCGATGCAATCAAGTCTGATGGCTCTGGGGATTGGGTTTGTGCTTGGCATACTACTTCGTCGTTAATTCAGTATCGTGATGGAAAAGCTGCTTGCCATAGTCAGTCTTACCCAGAGTATCTATGGCAGGTGGCTCTCACAGAGGTTTATAGGCGAAACGGTTGGTTTTGGTTGTACCTAATCCAAGGGAGGATATCACTATGCACAGCAGGCTAAGTAATGAAAACCATGCTGCTGGTAATAATATGCCACACTCAGCATCGCAAAAATTGCAAGAAGTAGAAGACCTCACCAACACACTTAAACGTCTGCTGGCGCAGCATGAAATTGCTCTGGATGAAGAAGGTGTCCGTCGTGAGGTGGAAACACTGGAGCGTTGGATGGAATCCTATCGTCGAGGCCTTTCGGCAGCAGATAAAATTTCCGAAACAGGCGTGGAATGGCTATCTAAGCTGCGCGACCGCCTTAAGCTGGCTGCACAGGAAAGGCACCGCCTGGAAGATGAAGGAGGCAGCCTCGCCAGTAAGGAGCAGACAAAGAAAACCGAAGAGTTGCTTGAAGCTGCCCGCCGTATTGATACGGCAATACCAGACATCGAACAAATGTTTGCGCGCCGTGCGCAGGAGGAAGAACACGCCTGACCAGCTATCATTGGCAAGGAGGTTATTATGCATTTGTATTATATTCCCTTCCAGCTTCCGGATACGGACTATACCGGTGGCGATATCCTGCTTCTGGATAAGGATTTTGATCCATTCGATTTAGTAGGGATGCTGGATACCAAAGATTTTGATGAGGACGAGGATTATCCGTATGACTGCTGAATATAGAAAACTTTTGATCGGGATAGTTGTAATCGCCATCATTATTCTAGGGTATGGGATACTCACCATGCCGGATAATCGGACTACAACGCAGAAAATAGGCGATGCCATCCATGATCTGGATAAGGGCCCTGATAAAGCCGCCAGGCAGCTTGAAGACAGAACGCCCGGTCAGAAGCTTGGTGACGCGATAAAAGATACGGGCGATGATATTAAGCGCTCCACGGCCGCAGACCAGAACAATTAATCAGTTAGAGTGGAGGGCTTACCTGGCGGCCAGTTAACAGGCTATAGACCAGACTTGCAATAAACAGTATCACAAAGATAACCGCAAGAAACTGGGCGATTTGGGCAAATGTACCTGCAAGTCCAAAGAATCCAAATACTGACGCAATGATAGCCAGCAGAAAAAATGTAATGACCCAGCTCAGCATAGAAACCTCCACAATGTTGATCGTTAATGTTGATCGTTCGTTAGTGAATTCAGTTTACCGGGGTTGTTATTGTTTTACGCTATGGGGTGCACCCGTTGTCATAAGTGTGGCGTAAAGACCCGATGCTAGGGAGGATACCATCCTCCCTAGCGTCTATATGATTCGGTAAAGTGTTAATCAGAAAACCCTATCAATCGCGGGCAGGAGCCGTAGAGGTTTGAGCGTCGCCCCGATCCTCGCTCACCTCATTTTTATGGTGTTTGAGAATCTTCGTATCCGCGGACTTTTCAGCTTGCTTCTCGTCGATGGTGGCCTTATTTGCCCCTATCTTGACGCTATCCACGGCTTGCTTGCCGTAGTCGCCATTGGCCTTATCTGCAGCTTTTGCTGCGCGATTTCTTGCCAATGTATCATGGTCTTTCTGAAGCGCTGCATTATCTTTGTCGATAGCGTTTACGTCCGACTTGATATTTTCATCATTCTGAGATTGGGCGAACGCTGGATTGGCAATTGCAAGCACACCGGTGAGGGTGAGTGTGATAATCTTTTTCATAACTTCTCCATCTCTGGTTAAAATTTAATAAGCTAACAACCTAAGAGTGAAGAACAGCAGACAAACTTTCTGTATGTAAAGAGTAAGAATATGTAAAATCAATATAAGGACAGTGTTGAGTTTAAGTGATGTGGCTTTCTTCCCGCCATCTAAATAGTCGTTATACTGCCGGGGAGGCAAAAGCCTCCCCGGCATTTTTATCAGAGACTAGTAGTCAGAGCCCGTACGCTTTTTGTTGGCGCGGTTCTGTTCCTCTTCACGTTTACGATTTTCTTGATCGCGTTGTGCTTGAGTCTTGTCGCGCTCACTCTGCTGTTGCGGACGCTGGGAGCCTTGACTCTGGTTTTGTGGATTGGGATTGCCCATAATGCATTTACCTCCTTCCGGCTTATGGCACAACTCTGGCCAATAGTGCCTTAGGAAACGATGCGTGTACGCATCAATTCCCATAAAACGTTTATAAATTATGTGCTGATGGAGAAGATGAAGTATTATGACGCAGTATAGAAAATTGATTCAATATACTACAGTCTTAGTCTGTACTTTCTGTCTCACTGACTATAGGCCGCGCATGCAAAGTATAAATCCAGCCACTGGCGAAATAATTTGCGACTACTCGCCGTACGGGCGAGAACAGATTGCTCGCAGTATCGAGAAAGCACAGACCTGTTTTCTGCAATGGAAAGCGCGAACATTTACTGAACGTGCGACCCTGATGCACAATGCCGCTTCTGTTTTGCGGGAACGTAAGGCCGATCTGGCGGTGCTAATGGCTGATGAGATGGGAAAAGTGCTAAGAGATGGTGAAGCGGAAATCGAGAAATGTGCTGTATGCTGTGAGTATTACGCGGATAATGCTGAGTCTCTGCTGCAGGATGAGCACATACAAACAGATGCACGAATGAGCTTCGTAACCTATCAGCCGCTAGGCGCCGTGCTTGCTATCATGCCGTGGAATTTCCCGTTCTGGCAGGTATTCCGTTTTGCAGCCCCTAACCTGATGGCGGGCAATGTAGGAGTACTCAAGCATGCTTCCAATGTCAGCGGCTGCGCACTGGCAATCGAAGCGATTTTTCGGGACGCCGGTTTTCCTGAAGGGTGCTTTATAACGCTTCTGGTGGGTAGTGATACGGTTAATGATCTGATAGCCCATGCCGATATTCGCGCGGTAACCCTAACCGGTAGTATGGAGGCAGGCAAAGCCGTAGCGGCAAGGGCAGGGGCGTTGCTGAAGAAAACCGTATTGGAATTGGGCGGCAGCGATGCGTATGTAGTGCTTGAGGATGCGGACATTAAGGCAGCGGCCATCGAATGTGCCAAGAGCCGTCTTATCAATGCGGGGCAAAGCTGTATTGCTGCAAAACGTTTTATCGTAGCTTCCTCAGCCATGAGTGCATTTAAAAAATACTTTATTGCCTATTTCAGCGCCATTCAGGCCGGAGATCCTAAAGACGCATCTTCAGGAATTGGGCCCATGGCGCGCGTAGACTTGCGTGAGGCATTACATAAGCAGGTGAGGGCAAGCCTGGCTAAAGGAGCAAATCTGGTTTTGGGTGGCGAGATACCCAAAGGTTCTGGTGCTTTTTATCCTCCAACCATTTTAGATAACGTTAAGCCCGGTATGCCGGCATTTGATGAAGAATTATTCGGACCAGTGGCAGCAATTATTGAAGCTAAAGATGAAAAGGATGCCTTCGCTCTGGCCAATGCCTCCAGATTTGGTCTAGGGTCGGCTATATTTACTTCCGATCTTGCGCGCGCGGAAACATTGGCAAAAACACGTATGGAAGCTGGCCAGACATTCGTGAATGCGTTTGTGCGTTCTGACCCGCGTCTGCCCTTTGGCGGCATTAAAGAAAGCGGCTATGGAAGAGAACTGGGCGCATTGGGCATTCGGGAGTTCGTGAATGCCAAGACAGTGTATATTGCGTAATATTATATCCCACGCAAAAATTATCTGTGGTCTTGCCAGGCTCCGGGAACGAAGTGCCATCTTCCATCTCTCTCCACCCAATGCTCGGAAACCCATTCCCGATCCGCATGGCCTTCGATCCAATGTCCGGCTACCCATACGTAACTATTACCTTTCCACATCCAATATCCTTTCGACCATATCTGTCCAGGGGGCGCTTCAGAGGGAATTTCTTCAACCTGCGGAGGTGGCGGAGCGATAGTAACCTCAATATCGGAATCCTGTGCGCTCAACGGCATTGCCGTGGTGCTATAAATCAACAGCGCCATAGCCAGTATATTTCGAATGCTCATAAAATATCCTTATTTATGAATTATGAATGTTGTTTATGAAGGCTGTGCATCCGCAGTTTTCCAGATATCAAATGTATCCAGAGACACACCAGCCTGCAATCCTGTGGAGCTAAAGACATAGGCAAGTACGCTTCCAGTAGCGCCGCGGGCATTTGCATCGGCTGCTATTAGAGTTACTCCCGCCGTTGCGCCAACTTTCCAGTCCGGCCCCTTTTTCAGGTTGGCTAGAGATTCAGGAGTACGGAAGACATAGACCTGACTTGCGCTTTCAATTCCAACCTGTAATCCAGCGGAAACAGCACCGATGCTGTAATATCCGGTGATCACCCCATTCTCAATAAGGGCGCCTTTCCCTCCTGAACCACCAACGATAAGGTCTGCTTTGGTGACATTTGGAAAAACGAGAATACCAGTGACGCCTTTCGTCTCAGTTGCGCAGGAAGAGGAAATCTGCTGACATTTCTCTAACGTGGCGATAATTGCATTGTTGAGAGCAGGGTCCTGTTCCACTTTATTTGCTTTAGCTGCGCCGATATCTGGTGTTACCAGCCCAAAGATGGCTGCGAAGGCTGCGACAGCAATCCTTCCATGCCATTGTTTTGTTTGTACGGTGTGCATAATGATTCCCTTCTATAGAGTTCAGGTGATACAGAATTCGCATGTATCGTGGCATGCTGGCCAAATATGTGTTAAATAACCATAGGGATATCTTCTATTCTGCTAAATTGGAGATAAGTTTTTCTCCTGCGTTCATGATTATATTGCCAAGCCCTTTCAGCCTGAGGATTTAAGGCAGAAGATCGCTGCTTTACTGCAGCACGAAATTGCCTAAGGCTAGAAATCCAACTTAATTAAATTTTTTTATATCAGGTAATTACAAGGGGAGTTCGATTCTTCACCTCCATTTTGGCCATCTATCATATTGTCTTTGCTAAAGGAGTTTTGTTGCTGGGTATATTTTCGGGTATATCCAAAAATCCGAACTGGGATTAATTTTTGTATTCAGTCTGTTGTCAGGCAAGTTCGATACCTCGCAGGCCGAACGGTGCACTCATCACGCTCTCCGCCACGCTTCAACGCACCGACACCCTCTCCCTCAAGGCTGAATACGACGGCGATATCCGACAAGACTGCCAGAGCCATCAGGGGATCATCAAAGCAGACTGGCAGTTCTAAAGGGAACAGATTCCAAGATGGGGAAGTGACGATAAGGTAAGCTGGCAAATTACTTCGTTTGGCGTCCCATAAAACCATCAAGGAATGCATCTAGCATATCGCTAGCCTGCGAGATTTGTGAAGCTTTCCCCCGCAATAGCTGCCCAGGCATTTCCCGTAAACGACACAGATAGCGGAAGGTGGCAAGTACAAACAGCAAGGTGGTAAGCAATCCCACCCCACCGATAATTATCATGGCCTTCTGCGATTCGATACCTGAATGCAGCAATGTCAGGTAGGCAACGTAAAAACTGCCTATTAACATTGCACCTGTCAGCGCTGAAGTAACGATGGCCAGACTCACGCCCACTATGGCTCCGTATAAGAGCCGTCGGAACAACCACCTGCCATAGATATTCTGGCCAAGACTTACAATGGCAAACAACTTTTCCATCTTGAAACTAACGACGGAACAAAGCGCCGAGAACAAATCCTATGCCAAGTGCAATCAGGCTTGATTGCATTGGTTTATTGTGAACATGTTCTGTCACTGTTTGAGTGGCATGGGACAGCTCTTCGCTGGTGGAATCGATAAAATTCCGTACTTTATGGCCAGCTTTATTGGCTGCGGCACATAAATCATCCTTTGTTTCTTCCACAGCACCGCGCACATCATTCTTGATGGCCTGAGCGGCATTCTTAAGATTGTGGGTAGTATCGTCCTTGGTTGCAGAAGGTAACATAACATTAATCCTTGATAAGAGTTGATGAGGGATGGTGAATTATAAAACGTAGGCCTTTATTTTCCGATATCTGATGTTGGATCAGGCGGCGACGATCTGCATCCTGGCAGCCACAAGGTATTGAAGGCAGGATATCTGTCACACAACAATAACTGTGGCTTTACCTTGTGTTTTACTACCAAAAACTCGTGCTGCATTGGTCATGGCGGGCCTCCTTTTGGAAATAAATTAACCCATGGAATCTCTTAGTGCTTTATTGACGCGCTGGGCTCGCCCGAATATTCG
>Ga0206875_1149_pt1 | contig 17049 bp, 13 predicted proteins | sample Alteio_BWOrgCont_9_FD_152616 | JGI IMG/M metagenome (GOLD analysis project Ga0206875, IMG submission 152616) | Enriched cells from forest soil in Barre Woods Harvard Forest LTER site, Petersham, Massachusetts, United States -... | ecosystem: Environmental > Terrestrial > Soil > Temperate forest > O... | reverse complement strand
ATTGGTCTTGGTCGGTCGGACTCGGGCCTGTCGGCGGAGGCTGGCTGGCGATGGCAAACGGGTTGTTCTGGCTACCAAGGGCGTTCGTAGCACGCTGATAGTAGGAACGGATGGTCGCGATGGCCTGCGGGTTGCCCGCTTGGGCGGCGAGAACGCCCTGCTGCATTTGAGCATCGCTCACACCATCTGCGGCGGCGAGTTGGCGCATCTTCAATTTAATGGCATCAGGCTGCACGCTGGAGGTGGGCTGGCCGGTTGCCGGAGCGGTTCCTGGTGCTGTTTGCGGGGGTGGCCAAGTGGGTGTCATAGACGGTTGGGGCACCCCGGTTGCGGAGGACGGCACGCTTGAGGGCGGCGCCGTAGCGGAGGCCGCAGGGGGCACCCCAAGAGCCTGAGATTTGAATTGCTTGACCGCGCGAAGGGTCGCATCCAGTTGACTCTGGGTATCAGCTATCTGGGCGTCGATGGCATCCTCCTGCCCGCTGTATTGAGCTTTCTGTGCGTTGGAAACGGGCATCATGTTGGCCCCGGCAGGAATAGTAGCAGGGCCGGGACTGCCGTAGAACGGGATCGGCTGCGTGGCACCCGGCATCGTCTTTTGGTGAACGCCCTGCTTTTGAGCGGTGAGGTCGGTCAGCCGTTGGGCCAACTGCTGGGCCTTGGTCATCGCATCATCGGCTTGACTCAACTGTTGAAAATGCTGAGTAATCGGCGATGGCGGGACACTGCTGGGTGTCGCCGGAGGAGACGTTAGAGACGTGGGCGCTCCAGTGGTGGGCGTTGTGCTCGGGGCGGCAATTTTCTGCGGAACGTAGGTGGCGGGATTGGACGCAGCAGAATTACCACCGGTCGCACTGTTCGTCACCGTATCCGGGGAGAGCAGTTTGGCCTGAGTCTCGGGCGAGGAGTCGGTAAAGTATTGCTCATACTTTTGAGCTAGCACCTCGTTCTGTTGGGCGACCGCCTTCATCTGGAACATCGCCTGTTGCGACTTCACATTGGTCTGGGCGGCAATCTGTTTATCCATCTCCTCGGCTAACGCCGATTGCAGGATGGCCGCTTGGGCGGCGTCCTTACCCCCGCCGAAAATCGAATACGACCCGATGCCATGCTGGTTGCTGTAAATCAGGTTGGCGAGACCGAGCGGATTGGAACCTTGAGCGGCGACCAATGCTTGAACCTTGGCCATCGTATCGGGTTTGACTTGAGCGGCGATGAGCGGGTTATTCGCCACATTGCGCGCCGCCGCTTGAGCAGCCGCCTGAATGTCAGGGAGCGGGACGGACATGCCAGCCAGCTTGGAATTATTGTTCGCAATCTGGGCGTGAATAGCCGCCGCCTGTTTTCCGGCCGCATCGGCGATATTCTGGTTCAGTTCATCGGTGGGGATGAGCTTGCCATCATCGTCATGGGTGGGAATCTTATACGCCTGAGCCTTCGCATAAACGGCATTGTCGCGTGAAATCTCGGCATCGGACTTGGCCTGATTGATTCGCTGACTCGACTCTTGAGCGGAGAGTTCGGATGTATGCTGGGCACGAAGGTTCTCCTCGTTCGTGCGCATCGCAGCCTCGGCGGCAAGTTGCTGGGCGTTGCGGGCGGTGACAAACTGGTTTTCGAGACTGAGGTTTTGCACCTGACGAGCCTGCGCGCGCGCGTCCGCCGCCTTCTGGAGATTTTGTTCCGTCAGGATGTCCAGCGGTTTGGCCGACCTGTTGAGGTCTTGATTTTCCTGTCCCAATACGTCGATCATAGTTTAGAAATCCCCATCAGCAAATCCGCCACCCGCCGCGGAACTGGAGACAGCGGAGTTGACAGCCTGTGCCTCACCCACCGCCCCAGGGTTGATCGTCCCGAAGTCGGTGGCATCTTCGGGGAGCGTGGTATTATCCCACTGGCCGTTTCCGAGATAACCGTTCGCGCTTCCTGCGGGGGCCATGGCGTTATTGCCGCCTCCAAAGATGTTATTCGGATTTGTGGCCAGGTAATTGCCGATACTGGACCCGACACCGTTGCCTGCGGTTCCCAGCACCCCGGCGATGCTCGGATTGGCCTGCACGGTGGGAAGGTTCTGGTATTGGAAGTTGCCCGTCCCAATGCGGAACATATTGAACAACTGTTGTCCCTGGCCGACCTGCGCGGTGGTGGCGTTGGCTGGCGCGTTGGCGAAGTTGATATTCGAGGAGAGCATACTCCCTGGCAGACTGAGGTTGCCCAGCTGCGTGTTGATGACCCCCTGTTTTATCCCCTGTTGCGCCCCGGCGACCTGAGTATTGACATTGGCCTGATTCTGCGCGCGCTGGATGTTGGATGCCTGCATGGCATTCGCGGTCAGCAGGTTTGAGCCAAAGCTGTCACCGGAGAACCCTTGTCCCGCCTGAATGGATTTGATCTGGTTGAGCGTCTGTTGCAAACCCTCAATGCTGGCCTCATTCTGCGTCTGCACCCCGGTTTGCAGGGCGGCGGCGACCGGTGCGTAATTCTGGAGTTCCTGTGATTGCAGGTTGCCGTTGAAAATACCTGCGGCAACATTGTTGGCCTGCGTTTCCATCGGCTGAAATTGGGCGGCGAGGGCTTGATATTGGGCGAGCAACGCAGCGGGGTTGTTGGCGCCGCTGGCGTTGTAGGCGTTGATGGCGTCCTGCGAAAGAGATTCCTCCTCGGTCTGCGGAGTGCCGTTCGGGTTAGTGTAACCCGGCACCATGTAACGGGGCAACACGGCGCTCCCGTTGTAGCCGCGGTTTTGCAGGAACTCGCCGTAATTGAGATTGTTGACATCAACCGTATTGGCGGCATTCGACTGCGCCGCCGACGAGTTGGCGTTGGCGTTGGCGATACCGCTGACAACCGTTCCTATTCCCAAACAGCCCATGTTAATTATCCTCCAGGTAAATCGTGGTGTCACCGTACTTGGTGAACCCAAGTTTCGGCATAAGGGGGCTGATGGGGCTGATGGGGGCGCAAATGGTGACAACCGGAAGTCCGTTGTTCTTTTGCCGGCCGATATTGCGCGCGGCATTGATAATCTCGACCGTGTTGCGGACATTGCTCTTTTGGCTATGCGCCCAGATGTTGACGAGCGGGATGGCTATGACCGACATCGAGCCGATAATCTCGCCATCGCGGAACACGATATGCGTCGGGCAAAGCAGGGTGTGGCTGTCCTCTGCTGCTGCCGCCTGCACTGCGTCGAGGGCGGCTTTCGTGATAATCGGTTTGACGTTGATGAACCCGTTAATCATGGCGAAGCAATTTGACTTGTTGAGCAACGGCGGGGTGGGCGCGTTCCATGGCGGCGTCGTAAATCTGATTGACGCGAAACGTTTGCAGCATTTCGCTGCGTTCAAAATCGAAGGGTTCTCCGGGGGCGCAAAAATCCCAGATGTATTTGCAGATATGCGGGTCGTTCAATTGGTCGTAATCGATGGAGATGGACTGCTCAACCTCCAGCCGCATTTTCTCAAGACCGCTATCAATGCGGACAAACGCGGCGTGAACCATTTTTTCGTCGAAACACGGAAACGCCTTGCGGTGACTGGCGAACGCCTCTTGAAAGGGGCGGACGATGAACACATAGCGGGCCTTGGGGAAGGCGTCCTTCAACCGGGGCCAAAGAGTGGGAAGTCCTGAATCCGAGTCGCCAATATGCTTTCCGTGGTTGTGTGCGTTGGACAGGACTTCCCGAAGATCGTGAATGGCATTCGCGGGCGAGCATTGGCCGATGGCTTCATGCAGGCATCGGCTCTGCCCGTGGGTGAGCAGGTTTGACAGCCAGGCAGTGCGTGATCGGGGCAATGAGACTATGAAATAGGGATTCATTCGATGGGCGAACACGGCTTCCCCTTGAGCCATCCCTTGGACATTCCCTCGTTGACGAGACTGGCGGTGACGAAGTTTAGGATCTCGCCGTTGCGCGCGCGATACCAAGGGGCGCAATTGATGTCCAGCAAATCGACGTTGGTGACATCGTGCCAGCTTACGAGATTGAGCAACATCCCGTAGAATGCGACCCCGGTGTAAACCGATTTGTTGAAGTGGTTCTTGGTGATCGGGATCACCACATCCATTTCCTCAAGCCATGCCAGCATGTCTGAGATGAACACGCGGTTGCGAGCATCGCCCTCATTCCAGATATTGGTTGCCGCCTTGATACGGAACGAGGCGACGACATCCCGGTGTGCCTTACACCATTCGATGGCCGAAACAAAACTATCGTGGTCGTTGATGACCAGCAGTGCGGAGTTGATCAAGGTCTTGGTTGCGCGGCACAGTTCGATGACCTGTTTCCACGAATCCGTTTCCTTGTGGTGGATGGACAGGTTGAGAGAGGCATGGCCAGCATCGGTGATGAGCGGCATTATCTCGTTGAAATAAGCACCGTCCGCCAGTTTGACTCCGTTGGTGAGCAAGGCGACCCGGCCAACCTTTTTCAATTCGCAGATGATTTTTCCAAGTTCCGTGTGCATGGTCGGATCGCCTCCGGTGAGGATGAACGGCCCACGCCACGCATTAACCCGGCAATCATTAACGATTGCGGGGATGGAAAAGATGCCCTCGGGGTCTTTCGTCTCCAAGGGGTAATAACAGGTTTCGCAGCGGAGGTTGCAGCGTCGGGTAACGTCAACAAAATAGCCGTCGTATATGCTCTGCTGTTGCGGAAGGTTTTTTACCCATTCATAGAAAATGGGGTCGCGTTCAAGCTGCCCCGAAAATGAACCGTGCAGAGTGCAGGTCTTGGTAATATCCACACCGTCTCGAAGTGTGGTTATAACCGCCGGAATCTCCGCATAGCAGGTCGGGCAAAGGGATATGGTATGGCGGGTGATGTTCATGTCTTAGAAGGTGTAGCGGGAGACGTTCACTTGAAGCGGCTTGCTGGTGGCAGAGGCGATGCAGAAAACATTTGGCAGACCAGCCGACTGATAAAACGGAAGCGTGTAAGTTGAGGAAGAATAAAAAGGGGCGGTGCCATATCCAATGGCGGCGCCGACAGCCCCGCTGGCACACACTGTTTCCCCTGTACCGTTTATATCGCCAGCGATAGCAAACGCCGCAGTAGAGGAGGTGGTTCCACCAAAGACACCAGAGTAGGAGGTGGCAATCGGGGCAACGATACCACCAGTGGAAGACCCACTGCTGTATGTGGACCCGACGCTGGAAAGTGATACGTTCGTCTGGGGCTGGAAATATACCGTCCGTCCGATTTGAATTTGCGTGGTAAAGTTCCCGGAGCTGTTGTTATACACCGGACCGACCAGCGACCAGCTTGTGTATCCGGCGGGGATGGTTGGCGCTGTCGATGAAAGACTGAGCAATCCCGAGAACGAAACGCCGTTGTAAATTGCCCAAAGATAGTACCAAGTGCTGGTTGTCGCCGCCCCGGTATCCAATCCACCAACCCCCGCCACGCTCAATGTAATTCCGCTCGCCGCAGGGTTTGGGGCTGAAATCCCAACAAGGGATGTCGCCGAATAACTGCATGTGGTGCCCTCTGCCGAGGCTTGCAGGCCAGCAGAAATGTTTGAGGCCAAGTTAGAGGTGACGCTTGCCAGTGTGGCCAAGAAATCCTGGATGGCGGTCAAGTTGGAATCGCCTTGAGTGATTGTGAGCGGCCCCCCATTCGTTGACCGAAGAATTAGTGTTGGCGGCGTGAGCGTCATCGTGTGTTACCTTTATATTGAGGTATTGATATTGTCAACGCAAAACGGCTTAGGCGTTCTGCAAATTGGCGATGGCTTTTTGGTGGGCGGTGAGTTGGGTCTGCATGTTGCGGATGATAGTCTTTATCTGGCCCCACCAAACCATGTCGGCAGAACCGGAAGGCGGGTCAGGGATTTGCTGGGGCACCGGAACCGCAGGCGTCTGCGATGCGGCCACGGTTTGGTTTTGTCGCTTGAACGGCATATTAGTTTCTTCCGGCTCCCATTGTTCCAACATCCCCGGCCAAGAGGGTGCGCTTGGTCACTTCACATTGAACGTTAGCGTCATAAACGGTGACGCTGTCGCCGAACGTTTGAGCCAGATTTCCGCATGGAACGAACAGGGCGGGTGTAGCCCCGCCTGCTGCTGTGCGATCCACCGACCAAAGGGCGGTTGCCGATGCCGGGTTTGAGCCACCAACGAGAGCCAGGGTCACGCGCCCGGTCAGGTTGTTGGTCCGCAACTCGTAGCCATTGACGTAGGTGTCGTTCATTGAGGAGTCAATCGCGCTCACCCCGGAGGCGAGTATGCTGGAATAGGGGGTGCCTTGCGTTGTTCCGGTGCAGCGGCTGAACACTGGAGCCGAGCCATCGTCTTTGCGGCCGTATTGTATGACGGCCCCCAAGTTATTCAGGTCGCCCATCAGGAATGCCGCCACGCCTTGCAATGGGATTGACGCAGTTGGATATTGGACGACCGACCCGCATGATGCTTGAACAGAACTGGTGGACGCCGTGTTGTATTTGTAGTCCAGACAGACCATCGTGTTCGGCGAAGCGCCGGGATTGGAGATGAAGATTTCGTTGGTCACCGGATTGTCCGCCGCCCAAACGAGGCTTGGGCTGGAGAGAAGATTTTCCTCGTTTCCAAAAAACAGGTTTTCTATCTCCTTATAGACGGGTGTTGGCGTCAGGTTGATGAGGTCGAACTTGAACAGGCAGTTGCGACCGATAAAGAAATGCCATGACTGCCAGTTGTGAACAACGGAAACCAAGGTGTTGCGGTAGTAGATGCTGTCCACCCCCTGATAGACCCGCTGGAAGGTGAACGGTGCGCCCGTAGCCCCGGTGTAGTTGCAGATGAAAATGGACGTGTCCTTGTAGATGGCCACGCTGGTCATAATCGCGGCCCCGCGGATAACCGCGCTTCCATCGTCGTCCAAATCCTCGTAGCCAACAATGGAGCCAACCGAGTCCAGCGATTGCACCGTGGTATCTGAAACGGTTGTGAGGATGGTGGTATCCAAATACATCTCGGCCCCGTTGCTTGGGTTAATCCAAAGAATGGTCGCACTCAGGTTTCCGCCGTCTGCCCCGGCCCCCAGGATGAGAATTTGCTGGCCGTTTGAAAATGAAAGTGAAGGCCAATTGAGAATGAGCGTACGGGTTCCAGCGGTCACCGAGCATGGGACTGAGGCGGCAAATCGAGTTGGCTCTCCGGGCATAGACCAGATGACCCGGTATTGAAATTGATTCGTGTTCTGCTGAATCTGCTGTGCGGTCAGCCCGGATGTGGACGGGTCGGCGGTGGAATATCGCCCATACGGATTGGCCGAGTTCATCAAGGTCGTCAACGGGTCAGTCGTTTGCCCAAGTGCTGGCGTGTTGTTTATCTCGACCACGTTGCCGAGCATCAGGATGCCATTGTATTCCCAAATCGTGCCGACGCTGGCAATCCCCTGGTCGCGCAATTCGTAGAGTGGGGTGACCGATTGATCCTCCACATTGAACGAAACCGGGAGGTCGATACCGTTGTTCAGGATGAGCGTGTTGTTCACCTGAACGGCCTCCCAATAGGTTCCGTATTGGGAGAAGTTGGCACCGATTTGAACCCAGTCGTTGAAAGACTCCTGAAAGTATGGAGTGTTCGCTCCGGTTTCCACGAAGTACGATTGCGGCGTTCCGTCCCCAACAAAGTAATCACCGACCTCCAATGAGAAATATCTATAGATGGTGGTTGAGTTTGCCGCGATGACCGCAACCTTTCCGTTGCCAGCCCGGACTTGGGCTATCTTCGTGAGAACAGGACTTGGGCTACCCGATCCGGTTGTCGGCAGGTTTGCCGGCGTGGTGGCATGGGCTTGGTTCGGTTGGAACGGAACAAATCCCTCACGGCGCGCGTCACGATCTGGGGCGATGCGGCGGAAATCCAGCTTGGTCGCGTAGTTCTTAATCCCAATGTCTTCCGGTGCCGCATTGGTAATCAACTGGCCGCACTTTATCTCAATGGGGCGGATGGGCATGGTAGGTTAGGCGTCCCGCATCTGGACCCGGTTCTGGGCGTTGAGGAACAGTTTGCGGAGCTTGGTGGTGTAACTGCCAATCGCGGGCTTCATGGCCGCACCCCACGTTGACCAATCGTTGCGACCCTTCGCCATCCAGGCGTTCACATACTCGGCTACCACGCCAGCACATTCCTCATCGAAAGGAACGCAGTCCGTGGAAGCGAACGTGTTTCGGATGCCATCCCAATTGACCGTGACTTGGTGGTTGTCATCCACTTCGGGATAGACGAAGAAGGTTTTCCCGTAGGGGTCGATGCAGAGGTAAAATGAGTTGCCATTGATTGACTGCCGACCAGATATGAGCGCGCTCCGGTCTTTCCATGGAAAAGGCAATAATGGAACCGGGTTGGTCAGTGAACCGGCGGGGGTTGGCTGTGTCGATGGGATGCTCCATGTTACGGTGTATCCGTTCACAGATGGAATTGCACTCAACCCAATAACGAATCCGTCTGTAGTGGTCGAGCCGACCAGATAGGCGAAAACGGAATCCGACGATCCGGATGGTGCTGTTACAGTCAACGTGGGAGCGGGAGGTGGGGTATTCAGATTCAACCCTGTGACCGGGATGAGCAACTGGCCGGCGGCGACCTGAATAGTGTTTGCGGTTGGAGTCGGAACGGATTGCGGGATCGACAAATCCCACTCAACAGAATAACCACTGACCGATGGCGGCGCACTCAACCCGATTGTAAACCCATCCGTGGTTGTCGGCCCGATGATGAACGCAAAAATGTAATCCGGCGCGGATGGAGGGGCCACTACCGTCAAAGAAGGCGGAGACGGAGCGGTGGTCAGGCCGAGTCCGGTGACGGTGACCATCGCTTGACCGGCTGGAATTTGGATTGCGTTGGAGTTCATTTTATGGAACCACGATTTGAAACGTTCCAGATATGTTCGTCGGATTGCTATTGGTGACCACGATGGTAAATGTGGAGTTGTTGGTCACCGATATTGAGATGGCCGTAACCGCAGGCGGGTTGGTTGGCGCCGAATAAGCCATGTAAGCGCCGATTGGCCATGCGCCGGACTGAGGCAGAGGGTTGCCGGCAAAGTCGGTGGTGATGCCGTAAGGAGCGAGTAGCGCGAAAAGGTTGGTGCCTTGTCCGTTCAAGACGGTGTCGTTCGTGGCTGGTATCAGCAGCGCGGCATTTGCCCAAGTTGGCGTGTTCGTCACGGAATGCGGGTCGAAGTTGGCCGACAAACCGCCGCTGTAAAGGTTCGTCCATTGCGCCCAACTCCAACCGCCCTCATAAGGCGTTGTCTCAGGTGCGCCGGTGTTGTTCGTCCCGAAAACCGCGTTGACGAAAGCATTGTTATTTTGAGAGGCACCGTTATAGACGTTGTAGTCCGACCAGACCGCGTTGCTGAAATAGCCGATGACGTGAGGGTTGTCGTTGGTGAATTGGTTCGTGGCGATATAAACGGCCAGCGAATCGCCGCCCTGGTTGTAGTCGTAATTGTTGTAGGCGCGGGCATTCGTGCCAGAAATATTCCAGCCGCCGCCATCGGTGGGCAGGCCGTTGCTGTTGCCGGAAAACCCTGAATTATTGCAGAGCAAAACGCCGGTGCCAACGCAGGCGAACATTCCATCTCCACCACTCCACGACGTATTAGCGGGCAGTGTCGAGATGTTGAACGCCACCACACCGTTGCGAATGCCGCGATTATTGACGAAGCCCTGATACATCGCGCCAGAGCCTCCCGAATGACTGTTGGGCGCGGAATTGGCCGAATCAAACGTGTTGTAGGCGCAAACGAAATTGGAAATGTAGCCGGAATTATCCAACGCGCCTGTAGTCAAAAACAGCGCGTCTCTATGGAAGTAATCGAAGCCGTCAGGCGATTCATACATGCTGCCTGCTCGAATCGAGTTGCGCCAAAATGTGACGCCAGTTACGTGAGGATCGCCGGTCAACTGGCCGCAGGCAACATACGTTCCCCAGCCGAAATTCGTGATGGTGTTGCTAATGACGGTGAACCCGCTATACGGAGTGCTTCCATAGACGTAAGAAATCGCATCCCTCATTCCGCTGATGAAATTGCCTTGGACAAGGTTTGAATTTCCAGCGATGAAAATACCGCATGGGTCAGGGTTGGTCACATCGCTTTCGCTGTTGGTCGTCCGGTTGTAAAGGTTCGTGATGGTCAGTCCAACGAATGAACAGTAGTTCGCGGGAAAAGCGTTCACGCCGAACACGCCATTCGCATAATCGAAACGCCCGCCGTTGGCCGTAACCGTTCCGTTGTCGGTGCAGCCCATGGCGAGGTTGCTGACCACAATGTAGGACTGGCTGGAAACGTTGACGAAGGCCGCCCCGTTGGGAAGCGTGGTTGTCACAAACCCCGCCAGCGGGCCGCTTGGGTCGCTGGTGATGGTAATTGGGTTTCCCGCACTTCCGCTGTAATTCAACTGCGGCAGGTTCGTTGAATTGATGGTTTCGATTAAAACCGTGTCGCCCGGTTGAAAGGCGTTCGTGGCAAACCACGCAAAGCTGTTCGTGGCTGCGCCATTGCCGTTTTGCGAAACCTTGTAGGTCGCGCCATCGGCGGCTACGGCCAGAAGCAGGAGGAAGATGGTGATGAGGCGGGTCATTGGGTAACAACTATTCGATTTGTGAGGACACCGCTCAAATTGGTGTCTGCATTTTGAATCCCCCAAGACCATCCTCCATACGCTCTGAAACTGATTGTGTTAGTAAAAAATTCAGCCGCGTTGAATCTCCCACTATAAACCATTGGTGGCTCGGCGGCGACTCCGTAAAATTGATTGGCTTGATTATTGGTCAGGTTGACGACATCGCACCATGTTCCCGCCGAGGATGAAGCATTGTTGGTGATGGTAATGTAAATGTCTTCGTAACTCACGCTGTTTGGACAGGCATAGCCGGTGTTGAACGTCAAGGTGCCGAGATTGGTTGAATAAGGCACTGGCCCTTTAAACAATCCAGACGTCAAAACAGAGTTAGGATAGCCAAATGATTTGAGGTAGGCGTTCAAGGTGTTTTGCGCGAAAACCTTGTGACCGTTGTTGCAAAAATGGATGTTGTCAGGACCAATCAGATTGGTTGGCATTGTTGCATATTCAGGCACCCAAATCACGTTGGAAAATCCAATGCCTTGCAGTTGAGCAATGGCGTTAGAATAATATATGTTACCCGCGATTATAGATGAGGATGGAACGGTTGGAGCATTTAAACCGGGAGCGTAGTGTCCTTCCTGTTGAAGGACAGTGCAAGGATTAGTTCGGAGTGATGGAGATAGAATAAACTCCACACCTAGTCCGGTTAGACCGCCGGCGTTTGAACAAGTCACCGTGCATGGCGACGGGAGGTTTGACAGGCAATAAACACCACAAGCGTTTGACCAGCTTTGAATTTGCGGGGCGTAAGAGAACGTCAAATCTTGAGTCGTGATGGTGGCTTGCAAAACTCCATTGACGTAAACACCCATGTTAGCACCAAGGCCGGGATTGCCCGCAAAAATATCATATCCGATGACGCAAGTTCCTCCGTAATTGGTGGCAGTTGCCGTTGCGCCTGACGTGGCGGAATAAATACCTGAGTGATAAATAACTGGTGCCCAATAGCTAGGCCCGGTGCCGTTTTGCAACCATGTGCCGGTAGTTGTTCCATAGGGATTCCCACCACTTAATAAATCCGTTCCAAGTGGATGTCTATCCGATGCGTTGAAGGATGCGCAGACGACAGAGGCCGCCTCGATAGAAGCACAGGTGGGTATGATATTGGTATTGGATGTTCCGGCGAACGTATAGTCATTATTTAATGTATTGCCGATGTTGATTAAGTTGTTGGACTGCAATGTAGAAAATGGGTATTGATACCCTGTATTCACAGGAGTTATTTCATTGAACTGATTGTGATAAGACGGGTAGCCAGACTGAGCCATGTTATTGATGGGTAGGTTGAGTGCATTGGCAATCATTTGTCCATAACCGCAGTTTGTCAATTTGATGAGAGCGATGGGTGATTGGCTTCCTGCCAGCGTGCAACTACCCAAGCCTTGTGCTGTGCTTTCACCCGTCCAGACGAGATTTGTTATTGGGAGAGATGTAACAGATGTAAAAGTGAGCAGTGGAAAGTTGACATTGGTCAATCCGCCCCCGTCGCCGTTAATCCGACCAGCAATAAAAGTGTTGCTTTGGGTGGTTCCAATGCGGATGGTGTTTTGCTCCGTTGAGCTTCCTGAAATGCCGTTTCCGATATAGAGGTTGTTTGTGTTTGTGGTTATGGAGTTTCCTGATTGAACACCGACTATCAAGTTGTCATGCGCCGTTGTGGCTATACCAAGGGACAGCGCGCCTATGACCGCGTTATTTGAACCGCTAGTCAAATTCGCTGCGGAGCCTTGCCCCAACACCGCGTTCTGCTTACCGGTTGGGGCACTTCCCGGATATGGCCCCGCATTCAGACCATAAAACGAATTGAACAAGGAGTCGTTGGCCAGGACGGTTCCACCAATATTGGATGCGACGATCTGGTACACCCCGGAACTCGGATTGAGTGTGAAATTTGAACTGGTAAGCGTCGTGTTGGTTCCAGACCCATTTAAGTTGGCGATTGCATTGGTGGCGGTCGCTGTAAGGTTGCTCAACCCAGCCCCATTCCCATAAAACGTCCCGCCATAGAAATTGGTTGCGGCCACCGATGCGGCGTTGGTGGTGGAGTTGGTTAGAACCCCCGCGATACTGGCGGTGAATGAATTGGTGGCGACTGCTTTTCCGTTTGCGTTGAACGCTACGATGTATGCGGGGGTGTTGGACGAAATGGCAGACAGCGGAACGTTCGAGACACCGGGTGCGTTCCCGCCGATGTATGTTGCATTAGTAACGATTGGGTTTGTCAACGATGTGCCGATTCCCCCTCCGTTTGTGGCGGCTATAGCACCGCTCAAAGCGTTGGTGCCGGCGGCAATCTCCTGTGCGATTGTAAGCCCATCCTCGTTGGTCAGCATGTCGTCTCCCCCATAAAACCGGGAGCCGGAAACAGGCCCAGAAGATTGAATCCCATTGAGGTTGGTAATCTCTTGCTGCCGACCGTCCATGTTGCCGAGTAGGTAGGGAGTGCTTAACGGGATTGAACCGCTGGCCTCGACGTTTAGGCATATCGCCAGCATGGCCAGCAACGAAAATAGAATGGCTTTGAATTTGGTCATATTGGTTTTATGCGTTGAGAACGGCGACCGCTGTTGCACCGGTTCCGTCCCCGGTGATCGTGACGGTGCATTCGGTGTATCCGTAACCGAACATGGTCATCTGCACCCCGATGATTTTCCCATGGCTGATAATCGCTTCGCCTGCCGCGTTCTGGCCGTCCCCACTGAAATTCACGTTGGCAACCGTGTAGCCTTCTCCCTCATTCACGATGTTTACTGCCGTAACACTGGAGGTCAGTTGCTGGTAATAGGCATCTGTGATTTGCGCCCCTTCCGACATGTTCGCCTGACTCGCACAACCGACTAAGGTGAAGTCGTCGATGGTGTAGATTTTGGACTGGCCGACCCGATACATGGGAACGGCGGTCTGGAGGTCGATCACGCCTAGCCGGATGTATTCGACGATCTGGCGGGAGCGGTTGCTGATGTCCAGTTGGGCTTGGCGAATCATCTCCTGGATGAAGGAGGTTGCACCCTGCCGGTTGGAATCGACGGAGATGAGATTGTTGACTGCGGCGAACAGTGGAGAGTCGGAGCCGCCAACCAATGTCGCCTGTAGCCACTGTGCCACTCCAGACGATGCAACGGCTATCGAATTCCCGGCCACACCCGGAATGCTCGCCGATACCGTCAGGGTGAGGTTGCTGGCAGAAGCGGTGACCCCGGCCAGATTCGGCGACATTCCCGATGAGTATAGAATGCCCGCACCGGCAGCACGATTGATTGCGGCCGCGGCATTGATGACCGAAGCCTGAGCGATTGGGCCGATTAGGATTTGGCCGTCAATATTGGTCAGGGCGTTGACGAATGTGTAAACCTTGGTGCCGACCGTCAGGGTGTCGTTGTTGTTCGGTTGTGCGGCCCAAGTGATGGAGTTTTGTGCCGCCAGTCCGGGGTTGGAGTATTGGTAGCCTACAAGCCGGTCCCGCTGCTGCAAATAGCCCCTCCAATAACTGTCATGGCGAGCAACATCGCGGTCATACTCGCGCGCGGTCTTGGCCTTGACATACTCAGCGACAGCGATGGTGAATGTCTCATCCGATGGCTGTGCGTCTGTCAGGATTGACAGGACGAGTGAAATGAACTGTGACCAAGTGAACACTGGTTATGCGATGGGCTTGGATGCGGTTGATTTGCGGCGGCTAATTGGTGCTGATGGTTCGGCGAGTGGCCGTGCCTCCAAAATGTTCTCGGTGACCAGCGCTGCGTTCGGAGTGTTACTTGGGCTTTCCACAACAACCACCCCTTCCCCCTTGAGGGCTGGTGCCGGCGATGACGTAGGTTTGTTCGAGTGCTTGAACTCTGAGAAGGTCGGGGCTTTTTTTTTCAGCTTGGCCTCGTAATCAGCCTGAGTGATTTCCTCGACGTGCTTCTGTCCTGCGAACTGAGAAATCAGGTTGGCATCGCTGGTCTGGAAGACGCCGCAGACCGTGCCGGCAAAAAGATCAACCGGCTCGAATGCGACACCGCAGATGCGTTGGTTTGAGTTTGTGGCGTAGAAATATTTGACGGTGCTCTCGCTCATGTTTGTTACCTTTATATGGAGGTTATGGTCTGGTCAAGTAAAAAGGGGCCGGGAACGCGAATCCCCGACCCCTTACCCAACCAGCCCTGTTCGGCCCCATCCGAACAATTCCAAAAATTACTTGCCGTCGTCCTCCGACCAGGAGAATACAACGTTGCCGGTCACCGTGTTGGTCGTGCTGTTATTGGCAATCTGGGTCAATGCAACCCAGCTTGCGGAACCGACGTTCGGTGCAAAGATGTTGGTCGTTGAACTGGTGCTATTCATGCTGATAAGTGGATACGAGGGAGGCAATGCGGGCCAGTTCGTAAAGACGCTCCCGGTGCCTGCGGCGGTTTGCGTGATGGCAACGTTCAACGCCGGAGTGACATTCGCGGCAGCAGAACCCACTAGATTCGATTTTACCCCCGACACACCAAAGGTCAACGTCAGTTGATTCGTGGCCGCAGCCGCATTTGTCGTGGTGTATGATATGCTGGCACTCACCCCAAACATTCCAGGCACGAAAGCAACAGCAGTTTCATAGCCACCAGCCAGAGTCGTCTGGTTGTAGGGTAACACGATGTCATTCGAGATGCTTTGTGCGGTAACGGAGATGGTGTTTCCCTTGGTTCCGGCATACGCAGACGCGGCGGTGATCGTAATGGTGTTGGTGGCCGACTGAGTTGCGGTCACCAGCGCATTAACCGGTGTATTCGAGCCGTAGGAATAGCCGTTGCTCGCGGAGTTAGCGGTAATCGCGTAGAACAAATTACTGCAAGAGTTCTCCGCATTAGGACCAATCTGAACGCAGTAGATCGGGATGTTCGATCCGGTGGCATTCGTGAACGTATAAGTGGCCCGACCGACCAACCCGGCACCGATGGTGATGGTATCTCCATTGGTGACGTTGAACAGCGGATTGAAGGTGATGACCTCCGAGGCAGAACCGACTTGGCTATTGGTCGTACTCGGGGCGGCAGTGAACGTATATGCCTGAGAGTTGTGCGCAACCGTCTTCGCCGACAGCGGCACGACAGCCAGGGCAATCATCGCGGCAGTGGCGAGGCAAATTTTCAAGAAGTTTTTCATTTGGTATTCGATTTGGTGTTCTGGTTTGGTTTAGCCCCAGCGGCTATTCACCGCCGGGGCCAATTTGATTATGAGGTTTTCAGGTCGCACCCAGGCACAGTCAACACCGGGCATCCGTCCGAGAAGTTGTGGATAATCTGGTGACGAGCGGGATCTTCCACGATGGTCGTCCATGTGGTCGAGTTCAGCATGTAGTGCGTGATATTCGGGGTGATAACGCAGTTGTAGAGGTTATCATAGATGTTCGTCTGGCGAACCGCACTGTTGGTCGCGCCGATGCCGAGGGTGAAGTCGGACCAGTCAATACCCCAAAGGGTGCGACCGCGGCTGTTGATCGAAGGATCGAAGGCGACGAGTTTGTCGGAGAAGAACTGGTCGGTATAAACCGCGAGTTCGTATCCGCCCAAATCTTCCGGCAACTGGTAAACATTGTAGCGGAGCATCACCTCGTTCTCGAACGTGAGAGCCTGATTCGGCTGGTAGAACCGCTCAATATTGGTGCCATACTTGGCCTTGTAGAACTGCGTCATAATTTGCAGTATCCGGCCAGCGGTGAAGCGGTCAGTCCCGAAGTCGATGCGGTCAACCGTGGTGCCAGTGGCTTCGCGGGCACGTTTGAGGTTGTAGCCGACCTGGGCGAGATTGTCGATCGACAGCGGGTTGCCCTGGTGGTCAAACACTTGGCCGCAGTTATTCAACTGGGCGAAGAACCCGAGAGCGTTCGCCTTGTATTCCAACACGCAGTTGGAGTTGTTCGGGTCGATTACCTGCGGCAATTGAGCGTAGGTTTCCACCGTCTGGTTCTCGTTGATGCGATCACCGTAGAACACGGAGTTGATCCAGTCGCGCGTCCACTTGGCGTGGAGGATGCGTTTCTGCTCGGCCAGCGGGAGTTCGCGGAAGTCCTTGAAGTAACCGGAGGTCAAGGCCGCATTCAGTGCCTTGAGGTATTCGTCAGTGTACTTGTGCGTCTCACGGCTGGTCTGCAACCAGAAGGTGAGCAGCTTGTTCGTATTCTCGGCGACATCCTGATTGCACCATTGCTCGTAGTCCGAAACACTGTTTTGCAACAGGTAGGCCAAGCCCTTGGTCGGCAGGTAGGTCGCCTGCTGGGCACCCGAAAGAGCGGCCCAACCGGTGGCGGAATAGTTCGGCACCGCAGTCACGGTAGCGGTCGTCGGGTTGACGTTCGCGGCACTGACGATGTTGTAGAGCAGCGAGTAGGCGACCTTCGTGGTCGGGTCAACTGTTTCCACGACGATATATTTCCCGGTCAGGAAATACTGCTCCGGTGCGG
>Ga0206875_1148_pt1 | contig 17147 bp, 18 predicted proteins | sample Alteio_BWOrgCont_9_FD_152616 | JGI IMG/M metagenome (GOLD analysis project Ga0206875, IMG submission 152616) | Enriched cells from forest soil in Barre Woods Harvard Forest LTER site, Petersham, Massachusetts, United States -... | ecosystem: Environmental > Terrestrial > Soil > Temperate forest > O... | reverse complement strand
AGCGGAGACAGGCTCGTCCAAAACCAAAAGGCTGGGCCGCAAGGCGAGTGCGCGCGCGATGTTGATGCGTTGGCGCTGGCCGCCGGAGAACTCGTGCGGAAAGCGTGGGAGCGCGGAGGCGTCGAGGCCGACTTCAGATAAGAGATGTGAGATACGAGATGCGACTCCTTCGGGTGGCCGCTCGTTGTGGATGGCGAAGGGTTCGGCGAGGATCTGGCGGACGGTCATGCGCGGGTTGAGTGCGGCGTAGGGGTCCTGAAAGACGATGGCGAGATGGCGGCGGAGGCGGCGGAGATCGCGCGGCGGGAGGGTGAGGAGGTTGACTGTTTCGTGCGGGGTGGGGTGGTAGAGGATTTCGCCGGAGGTGGGTTCAAGGAGGCGGAGAAGAACGCGCGCGAGAGTGGATTTGCCGGAGCCGGATTCGCCGACGAGGCCGAGGGTTTCTCCGCGATGCAGGGTGAGAGAGACATCGGAGAGGATGCGCGCTTTTCCGGCGCCAGTGCCGATGTCCTTGGTGATGTTAGTTGCGGAAAGAAGCATCAGGTGTTTTCGCTGAAGATGATTTGCCAGCCGGCGGAGGTTTTCTCGAGGACGAAGGTGAAGGTGCCGATGGCGTCGCCGCCACCTTTTTTGGTGCGCTCAAGATGATATTTGCCGGTGGCGAGGGCGTAGTTGTCGCCGAGGGTGCGAACGGAGAGTTCAGAGTTTTCGATGGCGCCCATGGCATCGCGGTTGGGGAAGTTGATGTGATACGCCTTGCGGATGGCGTCGAGGCCGATGGTGGGGCCGGCGAGGATGGCTTCGGTGTCGGGCGCGTCCTTGTAGAAGGAGACGTAGCGGTCGAGGTCGCCGGTGTTCCACGCAGCCTGCTGTGCGAGGATGACCTTGGAGACGTCGAGCTGCTGCTTGGACGCGGTGTAGAGCTGGTCCTGCTGGGCCAGCGCGGGTGTGACTGCAAGAGGGAGAAGAAGAGCGAAGCAAAGAAGGCGCATGACGGCACCTCAGACTTAATAGGATGTACCTATAGTACGGCGAGCCAGTGTGGGACGGATGTCACGGGGTTGTCAAGGTTTGGCATCGGACTTTGCCGCCGGCGGCGGGAGTGAGGTGCTGTCGTCGCGGACGATCTTCCAGCCGGAGGGCGTGTGCTCGACGACGAGGAGGAAATAGCCGTCGGCGTTGCCGCCACCAGCGGCGGTCCGGTCCAGATGAAAATGGCCGGTGACAGTGGAGAAATTGGCGTCGAGGGGCTGGGTTTCGAGACCGGTGAAGGAGAGCGTGCCCATCTTTTCCGGCGTGTTGTAGTTGGCCTTGTAGGTGGCGACCATTTGGTCGTAGCCGCGGCTGGTCTTGCGGCCGATAAAGAGGATGTCTGGAGAATTCTTGTAGCAGGTGGCGAAGGCGTCGATGTCGTGGCGGTTCCAGTCGTCGACGGAACCTTGCATCATGTAGAGGATGGCCTGTTCGGAGGTCAACTTTCCAGAAAGCGGAATAGGGGCCGATTCGATGCTGTGGTCGATGTAGTGCCCACCTTGCGGTGGTTTGAACATGCTCCCTTCCGCGAAATCGACGCGGATCTTTAAGGCCTTGGCGTTCTCAAGCCCCGGGCCGCAGGAGTAAAAATCCAGTTCAACATCGAAGTCAAACTTCTCGCCTTTTTCTATATCCTTGCTCATGCCGTGCAAATCGGAATATTCGACCGGCCCCAGGTGGCAGGGGACTTCACGCCCATCGTTCAAAATGAGGATCGGGTGCGTAGATTCCAATCGCATCTCGTAATTGAAATTGATCGTCGCCTTGGTTCCGTTGGTGAGGCGCATTTCGAATTCTGAATATTTCGTGTGAACAAACATGGCGCGATCGACGGACGGAGATTTGGATTCGAGCGACACGCCGGGTAATGGAGGAGCAGGAGCCGTTTGTTGCGCGGAAACAGGAAGCGGAGCCAAGGCCGCCAGAAACAAGCCGAAGCACCCATAGCAACAGGTTAGTAGGCGCAAGTAATTCCTCCATTTTAGAGTGTGCGACTTACAATAAAGGTATGCTAACCCGCCAAGTCCATGCCGTGTGCACGCATGACTGTCCGGACTCGTGCGGCGTGCTCGTGACGGTGGATGAGCTCAGCGGGCGGGCGGTGAAGGTGCAGGGCGACCCGGCGCATCCGGTGACGCGCGGGTTTTTGTGTGGGAAAGTTGCCCGGTACCTGGAGCGGGTGTATTCGCCGGAGAGATTGCTGTATCCGATGAAACGCAAGGCCGGCGTGCCGAAGGGGCCGCTGGTGAAGGGGCGCGAGGCGGAGGCGTTTGAGCGCATCACGTGGGATGAGGCGCTGGAACTCATTGCGGCGAAGCTGAAGAAGACGGCGGAGGAGTTTGGCTCGGAGAGCGTGTTGCCGTACAGCTATGCGGGAACGATCGGCCAGTTGGGGTTCGGGTCGATGGACCGGAGATTTTTTCACCGCATGGGCGCGAGCCAATTGGATCGCACGATTTGCGCGAGCGCGGGTGGAGCGGCGCTGAAGCAGGTGTACGGCGTGAAGCTGGGGACGGCACCGCAGGATTTTGCGCACGCGGGGCTGGTGATTGTGTGGGGCGGGAATGTGCATGGCAACAACATCCATCTGTGGCCGTTTATTGAGGAGGCGCGGCGTAGTGGTGCACGGTTGGTGGTGATTGACCCTTACCGGACCCGGACGGCGGCGCTGGCGGATGAGCACTGGGCGATACGGCCCGGCACCGATCCACTGCTGGCGCTGGCGATGATGCATGTGATCTTTCGCGACAAGCTGGAAGACGCGGGGTACATGCGCGAGTGCACGGTGGGCGGCGAGGAGCTGCGCGAGTTTGCGCTGCGCGAGGAACATTCGCCGGCCCGGGCGGCGGAGATTTGTGGGATTTCCGCGGAGGCGATTGAGCGCGTGGCGCGGGAGTATGCGCGCTGCGGGCGTGAGGGCCGCAAGGCTGCGGCGATCCGACTGAATTATGGGATCCAGCGCAGCGAGAATGGCGGAACGGCAGCGCGGGCAGTGTGCATGCTGCCGCTGATTACGGGGAGTTGGAAGAAGCGCGGCGGTGGAGTGCTGCTATCGACGAGTGGGTCGTTTCCGTTTGAGCAGGAGCGGCTGCAGATGCCGGAGCTGATGAAGAAGAGTCCGCTCAAGCGCGCGGCGCGCATGGTGAATATGAATGAGCTGGGAATTGCGCTGACGGAGTTGGATGGGCCGCCGGTAAAAGCGCTGTTTGTTTACAACTGCAATGCCGCGGCAGTGGCGCCGGATTCGGAGCGGGTGCTGAAAGGTTTGCGGCGCGAGGACCTGTTCACGGTGGTGCATGAGCAGTTCTTTACCGACACGACGGATTATGCGGACGTGGTGTTGCCCGCGACGACATTCCTGGAACACAAGGAGTTGATGGGTGCATACGGGCACCTGTATGCGCAGGTTTCGCTGAAGGCGATTGAGCCTCTGGGCGAGGCGCGGATGAATGTTTGGGTGTTCGGCGAGTTGGGGAAGCGAATGTTTCCCGGTGAGCCGGAGTTTGAAGATGGCACGGAAGAGTTGATTGCGCAGGCGCTCGACACGAAGCATGCGTGGTTCACCGATGTCACCAAAGCTCGGCTGGAGCGCGAGGGGCACGTGGCGCTGCAGCTTCCGGCGAACGATCGCGGCGAGGTGTTGCCGTTCAGCACGCACGAGTGGTTCCAGACGCCGAGCGGGCGTGGGGAACTGACGCCGGTGCCGAAGTTCGTTGCGCCTGTGGAGTCGCGCACGGGCGCGGGGGCGAGCGACGGCAGGTTCCCGCTGGAGATGCTGGCGCGCAAGGCGGACAACTACATGAACACGACGTTTGCGAACCTGCCCGGCCACCAGCAGATGGAGCGCAAGCTCGCCGGCGTGCTGGAAATGCATGAGCTGGATGCGGCGGCGCGGGGAATCCTGAACGGCGATGCGGTGACGGTGTGGAATGAGCGTGGGAAGATTGCGCTGACGGCGCAGCTGAGCGATAAGGTAGGCGCGGGTGTGGTGAGCGCGCGGCTGGACTGGCAGAAACTGTCTGCTGACGGGACGAATGTAAATGCGCTCACCAGCCAGAGGCTGACAGACATTGGCGGCGGGGCGACGTTTTATTCGACGCTTGTACAGGTTAGTAAGTAGAGCGTATTTCATAAACGAGTTTTGGTAGGTCAGGGCTTTAGCCCTGACATTAAGGCGTCCATGAAATGGGGGCTTTAGCCCCGGAGGGATGCGTAAGTACAACCGAAAGTGATTTAAGAAACATGTAAGCAGTGAGCAGCGATGGACAGTGTACGGATGGATAAGTGGTTGTGGGCGGCGCGGTTTTTTAAGACGCGAGCGCTGGCGGCGGAGAGCTGCGCGATGGGTCGCGTGATGGCGGGAAGTGTTGTCGCAAAAGCCGCGCGGGATGTGCGGGTGGGCGACAGGCTGCGAGTGGAAAATGCCAGTGGGGAATTTGAGATCGAGGTGCTGAGTCTGAGCAGTGTGCGCGGCCCGGCGGCGAAGGCGCAGGAGCTGTATCGCGAGACGGAAGAGAGCAGGGCAGCGCGCGCGAAGCTAGAAGAGGCGCGGAAGCTGATGCCGGATTTTGATATACCAGTGGGACGGCCGAGCAAAAAGCAGCGGAGAGATATTCAGAGGTTGAGTGGGCGATAGTGCTTACGCGAGGCCGGTGGATTGGGCCTGCTCGTGTGCATGATAGCTGGAGCGGACCAGTGGGCCGCTCTCGACGTGTTTGAAGCCCATCTGCATGGCTTCGTGCTTGAGGAAGGCGAACTCGTCGGGGGTATAGAAGCGCGACATGGGGAGATGGTCGCGCGAGGGGCGAAGATACTGGCCGATGGTGAGGATGTCGACCTTGCGGTCGGCGAGGTCGCGGAAGACGGCGAGAAGCTCGTGCATCTCTTCGCCCATGCCAACGATGATGCCGGTTTTGGTGACGATTGGCTTTTCGTTATCCCACCCATCCGCTGATGAAACGTCGCGTATGGATGGGGCACCCAGCAAGAGCGACTCTCGTTTCGCTTCAGCTAAAAATTCCAAGGAGCGTTCGTAGCGGCCGCCGGATTTGGCGACGCGGTAGAGGCGTGGGACGGTTTCGATGTTGTGATTCAGGATTTCGGGACGGGCGGCGACGACCATACGGCGAGCTTCGGCGACGCCCTGAAAGTCGGGAGTGAGGACTTCAACACGGCAGCCGGGCGCTTGCTTGCGGATTTCGGCGATGACATTGACGAAGGCGCGAGCAGCGCCGAGGTTGTCGTCATCGCGGTTCACGCTGGTGATGACAGCGTGCTTGAGGCCGAGCGATGCGACGGCGTAGGCGACGCGCTCGGGCTCAGTGTGGTCGATGGGCTCGGGCTTGCCTTTGGGCACGGCGCAGAAGCCGCAGCGGCGCGTGCAGAGGTTGCCGAGCATCATGAAGGTGGCGGTCTTGTGGTTCCAGCACTCGCCGATGTTAGGGCAGTGGGCGGATTCACAGACGGTGTGCAGGTTGAGATCACGGGCGAGCTTTTTGAGCGAGTGGAAGGTCTCTCCCATTGGCGCGCGGGCCTTGAGCCACGCTGGCTTAGGGGCGGGGATGCAAGGCGAGAGGTCGATCTGGACGAGCTGATCGGATTGGGCGAGGGGGGACATTGCCTATATCTATTTTAGACCGCTGGCTTACGGACAAAAAGCAGATCCTTCGCTTGCGGCTCAGGATGACAAGTTCAAATCACTAGCGGCGGAGACGTTCGCGGACTTCCGTGCGGATCATGTAGAGGAAGAAGAGTAGGTAGAGGCCGGCCATGATGAGGATTGCTGGGATGTGCATGATGCGCGACATGTAGATGTTCCAGAGCGACATGAAGAGGCACCCAGCGGTGACAAGAGCCCATCCCCAGCGGCGGAGGCGCAGCAGGCCGAAAACGCCGGCGACCATCGCAGTGCTGACGGTAAGGACGACATAGCGGGCAGCGCCTGGGTATTTGCCGGAGAGTGCCCCAAAGGCGGTGATCATGCCGACGAAGAGGACGAAGATAGCGATCATCGCCATGCCGGGGAGGATGCCTCCGGTGACGATGGGGGGTGGGGTTTCGGGGGAGTCTGGATTCATGGGCTGGATTTAGTTTATCGCCGTGGCGAGAGAAAGCTTTTGAACGCAAAGGGCGCGAAGTTCAAAGCAAAGTTTCGCGAAGGAAAGCTAGATGGTGTGGAGGTAGGCGAGGAGGTTTTGGAGGTCGGTGGGGTCGGTGTCGGGAGAGGCTGGCATGAGGGCGTGGCCGTGAAGGATGGTCGCGGTGACGCGATCATCGTTGGCGGGAGCGCCGCTGGGGAGGTAAGGTTTTTTGTAGAGGCTGAGCAGCGAAGGGCCATGCAACGGACCCGGCTGGCGGTCGTAATGGCACTGCGCACAGTGCGATTGGAAATACTGGTAGCCGAGGGTCTGTTGCGGTGTGAGCTGATCGAGCGGTGTGGGCGGGGGCGTGGAGTGGCAGCCGAGAAGCAATGAAAAGAGGATAGGGGATAGAGGATAGAAGCACGAAGCTTTACGCGACTTGTTCTTCACTATCCACTATCCCCTAATCACTGTCCTCTGCGTTACTTGGCGGCGTCTTTGAAGATTTGCTCGGCAAGGTAGTTTTCGACTTTGGCCTGGTTGTGGAGCATTTCGCCATAGGCGGCCTTGAGGAGCTGGGAGCGGCTGTCGTGAAGCTGCTGGCGAATGGCCTGCTGCACCCGGGGGTCGTTTAGATCCCGCTGACCTTGACTGGCTTTTTCAATCAGGCGGAAGACAGCAAAGCCGCCGATGCGTTTGGGGTCATTCTGGTCAGGAAAGGAAATGATGTCAGTGTCCTGACCGGCGTGGAGCTTGCTGACAGCTGCGAATACGGGTGGCTGCTGCTTGAGTGCACTCTCGGGAATCAGTCCCATATCGCCGCCATTGGGAGCGGTACTGGGATTTTCCGAGAAGTTCATCGCGAGAGTGCCAAAGTCTTCACCCGATTCGAGCCGGTTTTTAATGGCCTGAATTTTTTTTCGGGCATCATCTTCGCTGACGGCCTTGTTGTTCTGCAGATTGTTATTTCCGGTCGAGGGCGGACCCACGGTGACGATGATCTGGGCCAGGTGGAACTCGTCCTCGGGGAGATTGAACTCGGCTTTGTGGGCGTTGTAGTAGTTGGAGACGTCCGCGTCGGTGATGGAGATGCGGGAGTTGATCTCCTTGTTAAGCAGCTTGTCAAAACTGATGGACCTGCGAAGATCATGGCGGAGTTCATCGAGCGACTCGTTAGAGGCCTTGAGCTTGGCCTGGAACTGCTCCTCGGTGTAGGGGGCCTTGGCTTCGGCGACCTTAGCGTCGACTTCGGCGTCCGTGGCAGTGAGATTCTGCTGGGCGGCGCGCTGCTCGACGATCTGGTCGAGGATGAGGCTCTGAAGGATCTGGAGGCGGGCGGAGTCTGCCTGGTCGGGAGTCAGCTGCTGGGGATTGTTGGCGAACTGTGCGTTGTAGAGCTTGTCGATGTCGGCGCGGAGGATGGGCTTGCCGTTGACGGTGGCGACGACGCCTTCCTGCGGGCCCTTGTTGCAGGCAGTGAGCACGAGCGCGGTGGTGAGCAGAAAGATGAAAGAAATATGGAGTTTTCGCATTGGAAGGAGGATTCCTGCGCCGCGGGGAGGCGACGATAGACTACGTTCCAGTTTACAGGAGGAGGGGTTTAGGTTGGGCGAAATGTGATGCCTCCCTGCAGGGCTAAAGCCCCGCGCCTTCAAAGAGGTAGAAGCTCAATGACCTATCTGAAGACCGGCCCTGAGCCGTGTTGCGCCGGGTTGTTTTGGTCCGGGTAAAGCTGTGCGTTTCGACGCAGTAAAGGGGCAAAGGTTAGAGCGCCGGGAGGTCTACGACGCGGACGCTGGTGATGGCGGGGACGCGGCGGAGTTCGGCAACGGCCTTCTCCAGGGCGCGCGGGACGGCGGCGTTGATGTCGAGCTTGTCGAGCTGGATGGCAGCGAGGGCCTGGGGTGCGCCGGGCTCGGTGGCTGCACGGCGGCGGCCGAGGGCGAAGCTGGCGATGTTGAGCTGGGCTTCGCCGAGGATGGTGCCGATGCGGCCGATGACGCCGGGGACGTCATGGTTGCGGATGATGATGAGCGTGCCGGTGAGCTCGGCTTCGATGTCGATGCCGTCGTAAGAAAGAAGGCGCGGGGAGTGGCCGTGGAGGACGGTGGCGAGGGCGGTCCATTCTCCGCGGTCTTGTCCTTGATGGCCGCGGGCGCTTTCGGTGGAACTGGCGGCAGACTTGCGTGCCCAGTGAATGGTGAGCTGGAGGGTGGCGCCGGTGCCTCCGGGGACGTGCTCGCGCTTTTCTTCCTGCACGCGGATGCCGCGGTCGGCTGCGGCGGCGGAGGCGTTGATGCGGTTGACGCCATCGGCCCCGTGGAGAATGCCGGCGATGGCGGCGTTGCGGAGGAGATCGGTTTTGAGTTGGGCGAGGCGGCCGTTGTAGGTGAGGCTGATTCCTTCTACCTGGCCGAGTGAGGTGTTGCCCGTGCCGGTGCCGGTGGCGTGGCCGAGGAGCCGGCCGAGACGGTCGGCCATTTCGATGTAGGGCGAGAGCTCGGCGTATTCTTCTTCGCTGAGCGAGGCAACGTTGACGGCGTTCTGGACGACGCCGAGCTTGAGGAAGTCGCGCACCTGGTTGGCGAGCTGAATGCCGATGGCCTCCTGCGCTTCGTCGGTAGAGCCGGCGATGTGGGGTGAGAGCAGGACGTTGTCGAGGCCGATGTAAGGCGAGGGCGTGGGCGATTTGTGCAGCGGCTCGTGGCGGAAGACATCTAAAGCCGCTCCAGACACGTGGCCGGACTTGACCGACGAAGCGAGAGCTTCATCGACGATGAGTTCACCGCGCGCGCAGTTAATGATGCGCACGCCTTTTTTCATGATGGCGAGCGAGGTCTTGTTGATCAGGCCTTCGGTCTGCGGTGTGAGGCCGACGTGAAGCGAGAGAAAGTCGGAGCTGGAAAAGATTTCGTCGATGGGGACGAGGGTGATGGAGTTTTCGCGGGCGATGACGGGAGCAATGAAGGGGTCGTAGCCGAGGACGGTCATGCCGAAGGCGTTGGCGCGTCGCGCGACTTCGAGCCCGATGCGGCCGCAGCCGACGATGCCGAGAGTTTTGCCGCGAAGCTCGGAGCCCTGGAGAGATTTCTTGTCCCACTTGGAGGCGTGCATGGTGGCGTTCGCGCGAGGAATGTCGCGGCACATGGCGATCATGAGGCCGAGGGTGAACTCGGCGACGGCGACGGCGTTGGCGCCGGGAGTATTCATGACGACGATGCCGCGGCGGGTGGCTTCGGGGGCGTCAATGTTGTCGACACCGACACCGGCGCGACCGATGATGCGAAGCTTGGGAGCGGCGGCGAGTAATGCGGCGTCCGCCTGGACTGCCGAGCGGACGATGAGTGCGTCGGCGTCGGCGAGCTCGGCATGGAGGTCGGTGATCTTGTCCGCGGTGACGCAGTTCCAGCCGGGTTCTTTTTCGAGGATGGCGAGGGTTGCGGGCGAGACTTTTTCAGCGAGAACGATCTTCAAGGCGACTCCAGTGCGAGGTTAGAGGTTCACTATCAGTTTAGCTGGCGAGAGAATGACCCCTCCCCTCCCCCTGTTTTGGTGCAAAGTCTTCAGGAAATTGGACTTAGATCCGGACCACGGTGTCTGGCGGCTTCTAAAGTCATGAAGACAAAGGAGATAATTTGCAAAGCCTTCAAAAGATTGAAGTTAAACACCCCGTGAGTGGGCTAGGGAGCCTTGCAGGCGCGGATCTCACCTTTTCCGAGCCTAGTTTAAGGATAGCGAATGGCGGGGGGTAATCGGGCAAACTTTTTTTGGCGTGGATCGGGTTTGGATTGTTGGAGTTGGGGGAATTGTTGGGCGCGAGGGGGCTTGACAACGCAGATTTGGCCCGTTTTTGAGAAATTATTTTGTAAGCCATTCGGGGAAAAGGGGTTCTGTTGGCTTTGTTTAGAGGCAAGAGCAAAGGCAAAAGCCTTAACGCAGTGGACGCAGAGGTTTCGCGGAGGATGCGGAGGAGTGCGGCGAAAGGCAAGGACAAAAGCAAAGGCTTTGAATGCAAAGGGCGCGCAGGTTGAGAGGCAAGTTTCGCGAAGGGTTTTGGGGCTGAAAGGTGCGGGCGGGAGGCGGCTGCGGGAGGAGCAGCAGGTCCTTCCCCTTCGACTTCGCTCGGGGTCAGGATGACAAGTCTTTTGGAGTATGGACATTGTGCGAACCCACCCATGACGATGAAGCCGTCATGAATGGGCCACCCCCCTTGCCGATCATTTGAAGGGGTGAGTGGAGCGGAAGCGCTCTGTCTCGTCGTGGAGGTCCTGTAAAAGCCGATCCAAGGAGGTTGCACCATGCAGGACAGCGTGCGCCGCGCCTGCTTCATGATTACTTAAAACGACCATGACGACGCATTGGATACGCAAATCCGAGAGCAGGTCGTCCATTTTGTCACGCTGCTCAGCGCTTATGTAGCGCACTTCCTCCGCAGGTCTTCCAAAGGTCCGGTTCTCTGCGGCCCTAAGCGCCTGTTCGGAGTGGTTGTAGTCTGCGCTCCACTGGATCATCCTCGATCCTTCATCGGCCAGCCGCGCGTATACCTGCGCCTCCTGTTCCGGCAGGAGCGCGACCGATCCGTTGGAATTGGCGACAGTCCATGCAGTCTGGGAAGGGCTTGTGATTCCCGTTTGAAAAGAAGGGTCGTCAAAAATATCGGCCAGATCGCCGGTATCGATGCGGCCATTTTTCACGAGCCGGCCATTAAGGGCAAGAAGAGCATTCGCTGCTGTCACTTCACGCTTATAGAAGAGCTCGGCATCTTCAGTGCTGAATTTTTCATTGCGCTCGGCGTCAGCGCGAAGCTGCTCTTCGAGCGCGTGGCGCTGATGGCGATGATGGAGCGCTTCGACGGATTGTTCGAGACCGATGGCGATGAGCAGGCCGAGGACAATGGTGGTGATGTGGATAAGGAAGTCTCGCCAAGTGGCGGCGGCATGATGCGGTGGGTGGATGTCGAGCATCGGTTTAGCTCCGTAAAGAGGATGATTACTTATCTGTAAAGAGCGCTACATGAAGGGCCCACGCCGATTTATGGATTAGGCATCGGCGTTGCCGCCATCCGTGCGTCGGTTTGCGCTTGCGCACTCTCAAGTGCGTGCTTCTCTTCCGGAGTGAGTGGGGGCGCGATGGATTTCCCAGCAAAGTCTTCCATGGAAGGGCCTGGCCCGAAATCCTTGTAGTAGCGAGTGAGGTTCGACATCTCCAGCGCAAGATTCTCCTTCGCGAGAAGGGCGTCCTGCGTTAGTTCGATCTCATGGTCGAGAGCTGCGGGGGTGAAGTGGGTGGGATCGGGATCGAGATTCATGTAGCTGCTCGCCCTGGAGATGGCCCTCCAACTGTCGTTGCTCACCTGATTCATATTCATTAGCCACTCATACAAGGCTGCATTATCCGCCAGCTCCTGGCGAGGCATTAGTTCGGCAATATTTGCATTACCTGCACTTCGCCATGAGATGTCAATGAATGGCGTGTCCCAGTTCGGCCAGATCAAGACCCCGGGCAAGGCGGTCCTTGGTGTCCCGGGGTGATCTTTAAGATAGGCGAGCACCAACAGATTATTGCGCAGCGCAGCTATGTTGCTGCGTACGCCCTGCGTATTGGCCGCGAAGTCCTCGCGATTGTCAGTGCGCTCCTGTTGCAGCGCAACGCGAAACTCCTGGAGCTGATGGCGATGATGAAGCCATTCGATAGATTGTTCAAGGCCGACAGCGATGAGCAGACCGATGACGATAGTGGCGATGTGGATGAAGAAGTCTCGCCAGGTGGTGGCGGCGTGGTGGGCGGGGTGGACGTCGAGCATGAGCGGGCTCCTGTCTCAAAGGAGGTGTGGTGGTTGGAGTGTATCTGTACCCCACACATGCCGCAAAAAGCGCGTCTTGAATGGCACACCGGCGCGTGTCCTACTTTGCGGGCGCGGGGTCCGAGCGCGCGGCCAGCGACTTGAAGTCGAGCGGGTACGTGAGCTGCGCCGCACTCTGCTCCTTTGTTCGCGAAGGAAGGTCAGAGATACCCTTGAGCGTCGCCTCATTGATCCCAAAGAAAAGCGTCATCCGGAGTCTCTGCTGCACCACCGCCTGCAATGTGCTGGAGACCAGCAGTGCATACTCCTCCAACTGTGCGGAGGACATCCGCGACAATACCGGCGACGCAGGTGTGTCGATATCTGCAAACCGCGACTCGAACGCACTCTGCAGCTCCTGCACGCGGGTATAGTCGCTGCGCAGCTCTGCAATCATCTCGATCTGGCGGTAATCTCCCGAGTAGGACCGCGCCAGATCGTCAGGCAACAACGTCAGCCTGTCGTTATTCTTCATTGTGTCCCACACTGCCGTCGCCATTGGGACCTCGCCCAGATTCCAACGAGGCCGGATGGCTTTAACGATGCGGTAGGGAAGATTCGCCTTTCCATGGGTCGCGATCATGGCATCGATGTCGCGCCGGAGGCCGAGCAGCCACGCTATGCGATCGTCGAATACATCGAAGTTGTTGATCGCGCGCAAGCGGTTGTCCTCCGCCTCACTATGCAGCGCGGCTATTAGCTCATGCCGCTGATGCAGCCTGTGCAGCGCTTCTACGCTCTGCTCCAGACCGATGGCGATGAGCAGGCCGAGAACGATAGTGGCGAGGTGAACGAAGAATTCGCGACGGGTAGTGGCGGCGTGGTGGGCGGGGTGGACATCGAGCATGAGCGATGACTCCGGTGAAAAAATGGGTCCCAATGTCTGAGCTTTCAGCTTATATCGGTGAGAGAATTTTGCATCGTGCCTTCCCACTCATGCCGCAAAGTTCGCGTCATGGATGGGGACCCGGCACTTTCAAAAAGGCACCGGTCCGTCTTCGGCCCGTTTCTTTCTCGTGCATTCGCCCTGCCCAGCGATCGAGGCGGGTTCAGACAAGATGCAGTCCATCGAGTATCCAAGGGAGCGCCACCGAGCATATGCAGACCGAGTCAGGCTGTATTCCTTTCGCTCCAGATCCAGGTACTGTTCCAGTTGCGCTGGGGATAATTGTTTGGGATCCAGTTCGCCGGCGGAAGGAGTCTGGCCGGGGATGGAACGGCGAAATGCAGCTATATCCTGTGCATTCTTTCCGATTTCATCGGAGTTGAGGGCGGCTATTTCCGCATTGTGGTAGGTATCCGTATACACCTGCGCCAGAACTTCGGGGAGCAGGGCGGTGGTTCCATTTCGGCTGGCATTGTCCCACACAGCAGTATCGGGACGTTGGTGTCGGGGATAATTCTTTGCCGGAGGGAGGAGCGGGACGCCGGCGCTCAAGGCTGATCGGCCGGAAAGTGTTGCCTGTGCCAACACCAGCCGCCGGGCGACGATCGTAATCCTGTCTCCGAAATACTGCATCTCGTCTCGGCTGTATTGCAAGTTGCGGGTTGTTTCTTCGCGCAGCTCGCGCTCCAGCTCATGACGCTGATGCAGGTGGTGCAAAGCTTCGACGCCGGCTTCAAGGGCGAGCGCGATGAGCAGGCCGGCGGTGATGGTTCCAAGGTGAATCCAGAAGTCTTTCCATGTGTGTGCGAAATGGTGCGGTTGGTGGACGTCGAGCATCGCTTAGCTCCGCAAGAGGGATGGTTATCAATTCGTCAGGGCTTGGTCTGCGACGGCGAAGAGGGCATCGGTCGATACTCCACCTGCTGAATCGTTGCCAGATCGTGATGGCCCTGGAGAATCGCGGTCTCGGCGTTGAAAATGAAGCGCAGGTCGTTTCGCACCCAATATAAAATGAGCTTGTCGGCTTCGAGAAGCCGGAGGTATTCGCGCAAGTCTTGGGTGGAAGCATCGGCGAAGGACTTGTCATCGCAGTCTTGTTCGCAGAAACCTGATTCAAACGAGCGCAGCTTTGTGTCAGCTTCGGCCATAGCATAGACGCCTCGGTCGAGTTCACCGAAAATGCGGTCCACCTCTGCATACGCCTTGATTTCATCTTGAGGAAGGACAGTAACTAGGCCGCTGGATTTGGCGGCGTTCCAGGCAGGCTCAAGCTGATCGGGACCCGCGTGGCCGGAAGGCCGGGGAGCGGCGGCCGCAACCGGGCGGTGAGACCGGATAGCATCCTGTACTTGTGCGATGCGGTTGGCATACCAGCTGTCATATGCAGTGAACCAACCATACGAAATAAAGGCGTCCCGTGCGTTGGTGTCAGCATCCTGGCGCAGAGCTTCGCGGAGTTCCTCACGCTGATGGCGGTGGTGGAAGTACTCGACGGTTTGTTCGAGGCCGATGGCGATAAGCAGACCCATGACGATGGTGGCGATGTGGATGAGGAAGTCTCGCCAGGTGGTGGCGGCGTGGTGGGCGGGGTGGATGTCGAGCATGGCGGCTAGCTCCGAGAAGAGATGCGGCTTGTGCTAACTTTAGCGCACCCCACTGATGCCGCAAAGAACGCGCATGATCTACCGCTATGCCGGCAAACGGCAGTGTGGGGAATGGCACTACAACGTTTCATGCAGGCGGTCTTCTTCAGCCTGGATGCGGGTGAGATTGCGCTCGCCGTGCAGGATCGCGGTTTCCGCAGCGGCGAGCTGACGAGCAACGGAGAGCAGCCTGTCCTCGGCGGCCGCCTCATCGCGCAATAAATCCAGATATTGCCGCAAATTTTCGTCGTCTACCGCATTTACATTGTGTTGCTGAGCTTCAGGAGCCGATAGCTGCTGCTCAAGCACTACGCGCTTCGACCTTGCGACGGCGACCGCCTCATAGCGGGAATCGACCTGGACAATTCCGAAGTCAACTTCGCCGAAGGCCTTGGCATCCTCATGCGGCAGAAGCGCGAGTGTGCCATTGGTGCGTGCCGCATTCCAAGCGGGTTCATTGGGCAGATCGTAATCCTCCTGATAAGGAACAGGCAGGGGCGGCAGGGAGGTGTGAGTCTTGAGCGCGTGCAGGACCTGATCCGAACGGCCTGCCAGCCATCGGCGATTGGCGGAGTTGGCGCGGATCAAAAGCGTGGTGTCGTGGAATTCCTTTTCGCTGTCCTGCTTGAGTTGCTGGCGCAACTCGCCGATTTCGGTGCGGTGGTGCAGGCACTCAACGGTCTGCTCCAGACCGATGGCGATTAGCAGACCGAGGACGATGGTGGCGATGTGGATAAGGAAGTCGCGCCAAGTGGTGGCGGCGTGGTGGGCGGGGTGGACATCGAGCATGAGTATGCTCCTGCGTCGGTTGGGGATGCGCTACAGGGGCCGGTGGTGGAGATATCGTAAACCACGCTTGAAACTACGGGTTGTGATCGGGAGGCGGCGCGGGGTCTTCTTTGGCCTGCGCGGCGGCCTGGGCCGCGCGGTTGCTGCGGCGGCGCTGGAAGAGCTCGACGATCTGCTGCAGGCCGAAGGCGATGATGAGGCCGATACATATGGTGATGAGGTGAATGAGCATGGTCAGAGGTTGTCGCCAGTGGATTGATAGAGGCGGCGAAGTGAGTCGCAGATATCGTCGAGGTACTGGATGTCAACGAGTGTTTGCTGGATGGCGGAGATCATGGCGTCAATCTCCGCAGGTGAAAGATCGGTGAAGCTGCGCTTACCGGCCTGGAGAGGTTCCTCGGCGCGGTAGACATCGCGGATGTAGCCAGCGGACTCTTCATTGACCATCTGTTGCTGGCGATAGAGAGTGTCATAGGCATGCGCGTCCTCGTAGGACATGAGTGAGAGTGCGCCGGTGTCGCGGGCGGTGTCCCAGGCGGCGGCCTGCATGCTGTTCCAGTCCCAGCGAATGGCGAAATTTTCAGGCAGGGTCTTATGCTCTTTGAGCGCTTCGAGCAGAACGATGTCCTGCTGGAACTGCTGCGTGGAGCCATCCAGTTGTTTGCGATCGAATTCGAGGTTCTTGCGGTTGTCACTCAGCTCGGTGCGGAGATTTTCCTGCGCGGTATGGAGGAGATGGCGGTTGTGCAGATGCTCGACGCCGGCTTCCAGCATGAGCGCGATGAAGAGACCGATAGTAATGGTGATGATGTGAATGAAGAAGTCGCGCCAGGAGTGGGCGGAGTGCTGTGGCGGATGGACGTCGAGCATAGAAGCTCCGTAACTGGAGGATGCGGCTATCATCCCACATTTCAATCCTTCGACAGGCTCAGGACGAGATGTGGGTCACCCGGCAGGAGGATGAGTTAAGTGTATTCGCGATGGATATTATGCGGACCCACCCATGACGATAAAGCCGTCATGGATGGGGCACCCGGCGCTGTTACTTTTGTCCGGCTACCTCTTGAGTTCGGCGACGCAGGCATCGTCAAACTGCTGGACGATCTGCCTGAGGGTTTCGAGCTGGATTTCGATAGCGGCATTGTCGTGGAGTAGCTGTGCGTAAGAGTCGGGAGGGAGCTTGCCGGCGTCGTAACCCATCTTGAATGGGGCTTCAGCGAGGAAGTCGTGCTCGGCGGTTTCGATGGCGGTGCGCTGGACAAATTCGCCGATGGAATAGATGTCGGAATAACGCTGAACTTCCTGGTAGGGCATGTAGCCGAGAGCGCCGGTGTCGCGGGCGCTGTGCCAGGCGGAGGTCTCCGGTGAATCGAAGGCGAAAGTGTTGGTGACGGAGCCCCTAAATTTTTCTCCGTCGGACATAAGGCCGTGAATGGCGGCGATGTTGTCTTTCTGGAGTTGAATGTTTTTGTCGATGAGGACCAGGTCTTTCCGCGCGGCGATGTGATTGTCTTCGAGTTCGAGGTGGATGTTCTCGCGGGCCTGGTGGACGACATGGCGGTGGTGAAGCCAGTCGACGCCAGCTTCGAGCATGAGAGCCAGAAAGAGGCCGATGGTGATGATGACGATGTGAGTGAAGAAGTCTCGCCAGGAGTGAACAGGCTGATGGGGTGCGTGGATGTCCATGAGAGCTCCGGGTCAGTTCGCTGGTTAGAAGTTTATGCGAGCCAAGGGATAGAGGATAGAGAAAGGCAAAGACAAAAGCTTTTGACGCCAAGGGCGCGAAGTTTGAGAGGCAAGTTTCGCGAAGGGGATCGTGGATGAAAGGTGCGAAAGGGAGTGCCGTTGCAGGGCTGCATTGCAGGTCCTTCGAC
>Ga0206875_1147_pt1 | contig 17252 bp, 9 predicted proteins | sample Alteio_BWOrgCont_9_FD_152616 | JGI IMG/M metagenome (GOLD analysis project Ga0206875, IMG submission 152616) | Enriched cells from forest soil in Barre Woods Harvard Forest LTER site, Petersham, Massachusetts, United States -... | ecosystem: Environmental > Terrestrial > Soil > Temperate forest > O... | reverse complement strand
GGCGAGCTCGGACATCTTCTCGCCCTGTTCGTTGAGCTGGCGATAGAGACTGGCGTGCGAGGCGGTGGTCTTGGCGAGATCGGCGCGGAGGCCTTCGGTCATCTGCTGGAACTGCTCCAGGTTTTTCTTCTGGGCGTCGTCACCGGTATTGCGCTGCTGGATGAAGCGGTCGACATGAGGTAGCAGGCGCGTGAGGTGCGGGATGAGTTCGAGGAATTGTTTCCACATAAAAAGATACGAGATACGAGATACGAGATGCGAAAAGCGAGGTACGAGATGTGAAAAGACTATGGACTGACGGCGGCGCGGCTCTTGCGGTGATTGAGGATAAGCCACACGATAGTGCAAAGAACGATGGCGGTGATGATGATCTGCGACCAGAGGCAGTAGATGCACCATTTTTCGATGATGTAGGCCTCGATGTAGCTCAGGAAAGCCGCGAAGGCGAAGCCGATTTCGGAGGCCTGCAGCGTGAGCCAGGGGCGGTTGGCGAGCGCGAGGACGGCGATGAGCAGATAGCCGATGATGCCCAGCGTGGCGACGGGGATGTGAATCTTTTTGGAGCTGGGGTCTTCGTCGAAAGAAGTAGGCGGGAAGACGGCGAAGCGGGAGTGGTTGACGGTGCCGCAGTCGAACTTTTCAGTGACGGCGCAGGGCGGCGCGGCGGCGGGGTCTTGGTAGTGAATGCGCAGGGCAAGGGCGGAGTCGACGATGCCGGCAATGGCAAGCAAAGCTATGAGGAAGCGCATACACAGATTGTAGAGCTAGAGAGTAGAGCGCAGAAAAACCGGAGGCCAAAAGCTGAACCCCATCCTTGCGGATGGGGTGCTTGCAGCCCGGGGGAACGAGTGTGGCGAAGTTATGCGGCCGCGGATATTTTGGCGCTGGATTCCCGAAGAGCGACGGGAACGGCGTCGGAGGAGATCGCTTCCTGCGAGTCGAGCGCGAAGAGCGCTTCGAGCTCGGTGGCTGAGGGCGGGAAGTGGAGCAGCGGAGTAGGCTCGATAGCTGCCGGCAGAGATGTGGAGGTGGCGATGCGGGAGGGCCTGATCTCCTGCGGCATGATGGTCTTGGCAGGACGGCGGAAGGCGCCAACCTGATCGAAGAGACGGCGAGTGAGCCGGTCTTCCATGGTAACTGCGGGCTGCGAGGCCTGGGCAGCGATGGCCGGCGGCGCAGCAATTGGCTCCGAAACAGCAGGCTTGGCGACAACGGCCGCGGGTGCGGCCACGGGTTCCTTGTAGCGCGTCGGACCGAAGTTGACCATCGGCGGAGCGACACTCGAAATAGAGACACGTGGGCTTGCCATGGAGATGGGCGAGCCGGCTATAGCGAATGCAGGCATGGGGACATCGAAGATTGTGTTGGCGAGGCGGAAGGCCTCAGAGAGCTGGCAGAGGCGCACTTTGACGCGGGCGACGGCGCGCTGGAAGTTGAGGGAGTCCACGGGGCGAATGCGCGGGCGAGGACGGCCGAGGTGCAGCTTGCGGGCACGGAAGACGATGCGCGGCAGTGGCTTGGGTTCGACGAAGGCCATGCTGGCAAGCGCGGCGATCTGCGCGGCGGCGCGGGCATCGCGCAGCGAGCGGATGAGCGCTTCGGACATGCCTTCGCGGCGGCGGCGCAGATCCAGGCGCAGGTCGCGGCGCATGGTGCGCCACTCGGCGGTGAGGACATCACCCCACTGCGCACAGGCGCAGGGAATGAAAATCATGGACATGTAGGCCGAGATGACAAGCGCGGTATGCAGCATCGTAGCTCCGGAAAATGACTCAGTCGGTGGTGCCAGTAAAAGCGCTCTAGCAGATGGCTTTTGTTGCATCCCCCAAAGGAAGTACCGAGGCGAACCATCTATGCACTGACGATAGCACTCGCGGGGAGGGTAGGTGCAAGTCACAATCGTAACAGCATTGGTAACCGTGCGAGAGTGACCGCGGTGATAAGTGGCGAATTCGTCATCAGGAACAATTCGGCGTTTGAAAACAATAGCGGTCCGAAGGGCGCCGAACAGAGAGGGCAGAGATGCAATTTAAGGAGCCGTAGGGACGGGCTGTATTGGGGTAACGGTGGGGGTAGCTAGGCCAAAAAACATGACTACTTTGTTATTGCCGAAGTCCGAGACCCAGACGTTACCGCTGGCATCAGGGACAATCGCGTAGGGCAATAGCAGGTTGGCATCAAGGCCATAGCCGTTGGCAGGGGAGAGAGCGGCGCCTGCGGGCAGAGTGCCGGAGTTGCCGGCCAGTTCGGTAATGGCGGTGCCGCGGTAGTCGGTGACCCAGACGTTCTGGGCGGCATCTATGGCGATGCCGATGGGATAGCCACTGCTGATGCCTCCGTCGGTGCCTCCGTCGACGAGGGATTTCGATACGCCCGACGACGAGAGTGCGACGACGTAGCCGCCGGAATAGTTGGTTATCCAGGCGTTGCCGGTACTATCCAGAGCGATGCCATCGGCTCCGTTGCAGCAGGAGGGGTGGGCAAGGATGGTGCCGGCGGATGAGACATGAGTTGCTGTGCCGTCTCCATGGTTGGCGAGCCAGAGACCGTGGGAAGAATCGAACGCGATGGCGACTGGATCTGCAGAATTGCCGGAAGCGAGGCCGGTGGTGACGAGCGCACCGGAACTGGAGTAGATAGTGGCGGAGGAGCTGGCGGAATTGGCGATGCCGATGTTGCCGTTGGTGTCCGCAGCCACAGCGGCGGGGAAGCTGATAGAGGAGTCGTAGAAGTAATAAGAGCTATTCGCGGTGTTGGTGACGATGGAGCCGGGCGAGCCGGAACTTGTGCCGAGGAATTTAGTGACGCTGCCGTAGCCGTTCGGAGCCTGAAAATTGGTGACCCAGATGTTGCCGGAGGTGTCGATAGTGAGGCCATAGCATTCGGCGAGTGTGCCACTGCCGAAGCCAGCGGAGCTGAATGCCGCGCCCTGCGGGCTAAAGCCGCTAAGGGATCCGGTGTAATCGGCGACCCAGACGTTTCCGGATGCGTCCACATCGAGCGCCGTAGGAGAGCTGAGACCACCGTTGGTAATGCTGAGGGTCATGGTCCAGTCATTGGGCGCCTGCGTGAGCGTAGTAGTGTAAGGCGCCTGCGAGTTGACCAGATTGAATACAGGACCGACTATTTTGGTGTCGCCCGGGTGTTGGACGATGCTGAGCGTGGTGGCGAGAGTATTGGACGCGGGCGCGACGCCTGAACTAGGCGTGGCCGCCGAAACCAGCGATGTGCAGGCGGCGCTGGTTGAACCGGAAGAGTTGACGCAATAGGAGATCGCGTCTGCCAGAGCATAGAGTTTGCCGGACTGGATGGTAAGGCCGGAGGTGAGCGTGGCCGCCGTGCCGTTGGTGATGTTGGCGAGAAGCTGGGCGTCCAGAAAGGCGTTGGCGAGGCCGGTGGTGTTGGTCGAGGTTGCTCCGATGTTGGTGTACGACGAACCGATGAAGGGCGCGAGCGCGTAAACCGCGGCGACGGTGGTGACCTCATCAAGGTCGAGATTGGTGATAGAGCCGTTGGTGAGATTGCTGCAGTTGCCGATGGCTGCGAGGAGCACCAGCGCGTTGTTGTTGGTGCCGGAAGTAAGTCCGGGATTGCCGCCGGTGGCGCTGATGTAAACCTGATCGGTGGTGTTGACGCAGCTGTAATCGCCGGTGATGGTGAAAGTGCCGTTGCTGCTGGTCGTGACGGTGGTGGTAAGCATGGGCGTGGCGGCGGAGCCGTTGCCTGTTTTCCCGGCGGTATAAAGCTGGATGGTGGAGGAGCTGACCGGCTGCTGTCCGCCATGAACGATGCCGGAGATGGAGAAGCTGCCGGAGACAGAGGCGTCTGTCGAGCTCAAGGTCCCCATGCCGCAGCCGGTGAGGAGCGGGAGAAACCAGAGAAACCTGCGCCAATGCAGCAAAGTACAGCAGTCCATGATTGGGCCCATATCTACAAAAACGACCGTGGCGAGCAGGCTAGGGGCGCGTGGCCAGCTGGCCGGTGTTTACGCCGTAGGCGATGGGCGTGACCACAGGCGCTGCGGCCCCGATTACCTGGTAGACCGCGCCTGCGCCGGTGCCGCCGCAGTAGGAGCCGCAGTCCGTGACCCAAACGGTGCCGGAGCCATCCACGGCGATGCCGTTGGCATAGCCGCCGCCGGGCGCGTAGCCGGTAGAGGGCGTGACTGCTGTGCCCGCGCTCGTAAATGCGGAGATAGAGCCGTTGGCGTTGCTGATCCAGGCGGTGCCGAGGCCATCGAGCACAATGGCGTTGGGCGTGGAGAGACCGCCGCCGGAGTAAGGGCTTGAGCCGGTGACCGCGCCCGCTGTCGTGAGCACGGTGACCTTGTTGGAGCCCTGATCGACCACCCACGGCCTGTTGCTGGCGTCGATGGCTATGGCGAAGGGATAGGAGACGCTCGAACCCGCATAGCTGTTCGAGGCTGTGAAGGGCGTGGCATCACCACCGGTGGGCGCGAACTCCGAGACGGCGTTGGCGGTGGGACTGACGGTCCAGACGTTACCGGCGTTATCTACGGCCACGCCCGTGGTGTTGGCCTGATAGGTCGCTGAGTAACCCGAGCCTCCGGTAACGTCTCCGGAGCTGTTGAAGGCTGAGATCGCTGTGCTGAGCGAATTGGCGATGAAGGCGCGGTTGGTGGCATCCAGCGCAATTCCGTAGCTGCCGGTAAGCCCGCCGCCAGTCAGATTGGAGGAGAAGTTAATAAATCCATTATTGAGGTGGACCCACGTGACGCTGCTGGAGCTGCCGCTGCCGGAGCAGGCGACGCCGCAGTTGACCACCCACGGATTGCCCACCTGGTCCACGGCGACCGATACGGGCGCATTCAGCGAGGACAAGGCGTCTCCAAGGGCGCCGGTGCCGGCGGAGAGCTCCACCAATTCATTGGAACCGGCATTGACGACCCAGACGCTGCCGCCGAGACCGATGGCTACACCCTGCGGCGTGCTGATGCCATTGCCGGTGTAAGCCACGGACATGGTGAGGTCGTTGGCAGAAGTCAACGTGGTGCTAAACGGCGCGCCGCCGCCGCTATCCAGGTTCACGATCTTGGTGACATTGTTGCCGGGATTCTGCGCCATGGAGAGCGTGGCGGCGATGGTGTCGAGCGGTGTGATGGAATTCACCGTGGTCACATTGAGCAGGTTATTGGTGCCGCTGCATGTGGCGCCGCCGTTGCTGTTGACGCAGGTGGCGACAGCGTTGGCGAGGCCGTTGATCAGGTTGGCGGGGACGGTTCCGTTGCCGCCCGCCGTAGTACTGTTCGCTCCACCCAGGCTCAGGCTGATGAGGTTGGGCACTTCGGCAAAGGCATAGGTGATGCCGGCAAGGCCGAGAGTGGTGGAAGGAGCGCCGATGTTGGTAGCCGAGAAGCCGAGCGTGCCGGAGAGCGTCATATAGGGCGCCAGCGCGTAGACCGAAGCCACGGTGGTGACCTCGTTGATGGTGAAGAACTCGCTGCCGGCATTATTGAGCACATTCTGGCAATTGCCCAGCGCCGACATGATGTAGAGAGCTGGGTTCGGTCCGCTGCCCGAATTGCCGCCGACCGAGAGGAGATAGATCAGGCTCGTGCCGCTCGGGCATGCGTAGTCGCCGCTTATGCTGAAATTGCCGTTGCTGTCCGTAACGGCGTAGTAGTTGCCGCTGCCATCTACATTGCCGGCAGGGGTATTGCTCAGCACGTTGTTGTTGAGTATTGACGTCGAGGCCGAGCCGTAATTGCCGGTGCCTACCGCAAACAGATAGATACTCGCGCCTGTAATAGGCGATTGACCACCCATCGCCCTTCCGGTAATGGTCTTTTTGGCGGGAGTCGGAACAATGGGCGTACCCACGTTCGCGGGCATGCCTGCCGAACAGCCAATAAGGCCAAAAGTGAGCGAGGCAGCAACGATTGCGGCGAATGTGCGGGAGAAGTTCATAAAGGGCATCCTTAGGCTCTTTTGCTTCGGTTCAGAGGAACGTGTGTGTGTGATGTTGTTTGTCATGGTGTTCCTCCTTTACCGGTACCGCGGTGTAACGATGTTGTATACGCCCTGCAGCACGCCGTTGCTGTCGAAGATCTCTACGGTAGCCGTCTGCAGGCCGCCTCCAGAAGCCGAATAACTCAGCCCCACGGTACAACTTGCGGTGCCTCCAGGGCCGTAGGAGCTGGACACAGCACAGGTGCCACCTCCAGAATTTGTGAACGGCGTGCCCGCGGTGCCGTTGTTCACGATGGTGATGGAGCCCAGCGTGAAGTTCTGGGTAAAGGTAAACGTGGCCGTTGCAGTTCCACTGCTGACCGCGCTGGACGGCGCTGGTGTACTGGTCTCTACAACTGGTGATGCCGTGCTGGAACTGAACGATGTGTCGCCGGGGTAGCTCGCCGTCAGGCTGTTGGGGCCGGTCGGGAGATTGGCCGTGTTGAGGGTCGCTGTGCCCGAAGAAAGCGTTGCTGTGCCGATCGAGTTTCCATTGTTGAGGAAGGTAACAGTTTCGCCATTTGTCGAAGCCGATCCCTGGCTGGAAGGTGAGAGCGTCGCGGTCAGGTTGTCCTGGGTGCCGTAGGCGAGCGAGGTGGAAGTAGCGCCGAGGGTGAGCGCGGTGGTGTTGATGCTCACGGTTTCGGGCTCAGTCGCCTGCGTCAGGCCACTGGAGGTCGCCGTATAGGTGTACGAGCCGGGGATAGTGAGCGGCGTCCCGGAGAACGTTGCCACGCCGGAGGAGGCATTTTGGTTTGTGTTGGATCCTCCGTAGCCCGAAGCGGTGATGGCCACGTTGATCGTCGCAGAGCTGCCGGTGATGACATTGCCGTAGCCATCCTCCACGCTGACGTTAAAGCTGCCGGAAGAATTTCCGGCCGAGATGGTTGGACTTGGCAGGCTGGTGAAGACAAGGTTGGAGGCATTGGCAGTAATGTTGAAGCCATTACTGATCACTTGGGCTTTCGTGCTTCCGGTGCCGGCGGTCGCGGTAAGTGTAACGCCTGTCTCTGGGGTAGTGGAGCTGAGCCCGCCGAAGGTCACCAAACCGCCCGTCATGTTGGCGGAGACAGCGCCTGAGAGTGTCCCGGCGCTCTGGGTCAGCGCAATCGGCACCGGTGCGGCGGTAGAGGAGAGGCTGTAGCCGCTATCGGTGTACGAAACCGCCGGGCTGGGACTGTAGGTTGCACCGGTGTTGACGTTGGTTGGCGGAGTGCTGAAAGTCAGGGATCCCGCGGTTTGCACTGCGCCGACATCGACATTGGCGGAACCTGTTGACGGCCGGAAAAAGCCACGCTGGTCAGTCGTAGCTGCAGCGGCTCCATTGCCGAATTGAATCGCAGGGCTTCCGGGCAGCGGCACGAATGTCTGCGTCGGGCCGCCGTAGCTGCCCAGGTCAGAGAGTTTAAGCCCGACGATCCCAGGGTAGGCGTTGTTTGAAGTGTTGGTTGTGCTGTAGATGCTTGTGGTAATGGTGGGGGTAACGCTGTAGCCAAGATCGGCGGCTCCAGTAGCGGACGCAGTCAATTCATTGCCCGAAACGATCGAATTGGTAAGGGTCAGGGTGCAGGTAGAGCTGCAATAGATGCCGCCGCCGTTGGGAGAACTGGCATCCGTGTCCTTGTTGCCGATAACCGTGAGATTCGTCGCGGTCACGAGTTGATGGTCCGCGGAGGATTCTCCAAGATACACAGCGCCGCCGAACTGGTTCGCGGCGCTGTTGTTGTAGATGGTGTCATTCGTCAGCGTGGTGGTTGTTGAGTGTGTACTGGACGAATTCAGAGCAAGATTGAGTGCGCCTGCGTTGCCGCCGCTCGAGGAGTTGCCGGAGAACAGGCTGTTCGTTATCGTGAGTGTGTTTGCAGTAGTAACCGTGCCCGTGAATGAAACCGCGCCGCCGTTCCCCGTCGCTGTGTTGTTGATGAAGGAACTATTGTTGATGCTCAGATTTCCGGTATTAGTGCCATCCGATAACGCGCCGCCAGCGGCGTTGGCTGAAATAGCCGCGGTTGCCGTACCGGTGCAGCTATCGTTGAAACTTATCGTGGGAGCAGTCACGTAGCCGGAACCGCCGTTCGTCAATGTAAGAGTCGTAATACTTCCGCCTGATTCAACCGCTGTCGCCGATGCCCCGGAGCCGCCATTGGTGGGCGTGAAAGTTACTGTCGGGCTGGCAGTGCAACCGCTGCCGCCGGTGTTAATCGTCAGGGACGTGACCGCGTTGTTGGTGGTATTCGAGTTCCCCTGGAATATTGAATTTGAGATGGTAATCATTCCCGCGTCTGCCGAGTTGACGTACATCGCGCCGCCTGAAGCGTCGGAATCTGTGTTGTTCAGGAAGCTCATGTTGCTGACGGTCGCTGGACCGTAGATATACAGGGCGGCCCCATTGGCAGCGGTCGACAACGCGTACTCCAGCGTCAGACCGGTGATGCTGAATAGTAATGTAGTGGAGACCGACGACTTCTCTCTTAAGATTGTGAACGCAGGAGTAGTAGGAAGGGCGGAGGTTGCGCCGCTGATGAGCAGATTGTTAACTCCGGGGCCGGCGATCGTTAAACCTGACACCCAGTTCACTCCCTGAAGATTGCTCGCCAAATTAATCGTCTGCGGCCACGTGCCGCTGAAAGCGATGGTGGCGCTTTGGCTGGACGTCAGTGCAGCGACGTTGGTCAGGGCCTGCCGAAGGGTGCAGTTGGAATCGAGAGTGAAGCCGGACGTGTTCTTGTCGTTGCAGGCCGGCGAGGTGCCTGGATCGGAGAAGTTCGTCACGATATACAGATGAGTCGGCACCAGCACGGTGACCGTCGAAGTGGCGGAGATCGACGGCGTGTTCACGTCGGCATACGTAAGTGTGTAGGTCTGCGTGCCACCGCCGCTAAAGGCATAGAGCGGGACGGTGGAAAGATCGAAGGTCGCCATGCCGTTGACATAGGTCGGCGTCACTAATCCGGTGGTCGTGCCCGTCGTATAGGGCCCGGCACTGGTGGTGCCGCTGGAGATCGTCAGCGAGAGTCCGCCAGAGGCATTCACAAGGGCGCCGCCGGAAGTTTCTTCGGCCACCATAATCACGCCTGCGTTGCCGCCCGAATAGAAGTTGCTATTGGGCGCATTAATGATGACGATCGAGTTGGAGGCGAAGGCCGCCGCCGGAGCCAGGAGCAGGCAAATCACGGCCGTAGTGAACAACGTCAATCTGCGAGAAATCCTGTCCAGGCGAACGTTAACAGAAGGGCGGGAGAAGAGTTGCATGATCTTGTGCTCCAGTTACGGCTAATGCGATTTGTATTTACTGAAATAACTGCTGACTGCGAAAACAGACGAGCCCTGAGCAGAAAAAGAATTCTGCCCAGGTCAGACAGCTTGTTCGGCATTGAAAACTCTGCGTTTCTTAATCGGAAAGACGACTTTTTATACGTTGGCTTGGCCGGAACTGTCAAAAAAGCTGTCGAGGTCTCGTAATGCGATATATCCGCACGTTCTTCACGCACATCTTCAGATGGGGCGGTTCCGCAAGAGCGGCGGACAAGCACAACGGTGGCCCGAAGGCCGCCGTTGTGGATGGGATCAATCTCGGATTGATCTGGATTAGGGCGTGACGCCGAAGACCCCGTAGGAGATCTGCGGCCATGCGGGGTAGGCGGTGCCAATGATCTGCACGATGAAGCCTGGGACGCTGCCGCTCGAAGCTCCCTGACCGGCGACCCACATGGAGCCGGTGCTATCGATCTGCAGGACGTGGGGGTCGCTGGTCGAAAGGGTCGCGGAACAGGCGTTGGCTCCGGCGGGAGCGTAGCAGGGCTGAATGGTATAGGCGTTGATGTTGGTGGCCCCGTAGTTTGCGTAGCTTGGCGAAGTCTGCATGTAGATGAGGCCGGAGGTGCTGTAGCTGGGCGCAAAGAGGTTGTCGTGACCATCGAACTCGCCGACCTGCGGCTTGGAGCCGGCCGTGCCGAAGGGCGAACCCGAGGCCGCGGAGTATCCGGTGATGACGCTGCTGGTATAGGAGGGAGTGAGTTCGACGTACTCGTTGGCGTAAGCGGTCCAGAGATTTCCGGCGGAATCCAGGGCTGCAAGCCCGAAGGTGGCGCCGCCGGCGGGTACGGAAAGGTAGCCCTGGTTGGCGCTGGTTGTGCTGCTGGTGTACGTCGGTGTGCCGGCGGGAGTGTTGTTTGGTGTCACGAAGATGTTGGAAAGCAGGCTTGACGAATAGACGTTGCCGCTGGAGTCGATCACCATCTGATAGGCGCCGTCCCAGTCGGCTGATGTAAAGCCTTCCGTCGTGGTAGCTGCGCCGTATACGACCCCGGACCCACTGTATGGAAGTTCGAGCATGCAGTTGTTACAGGTACTGGAACGCCGGTTGTACCAGAGGTTGTTGTAGCGGTCGACCGCTATGCCTGTAGGTGTGCTCTGGATGGGATGCACGGTGTCATAGCCGGAGAAGCCAGGGCAGTTGGTGCTGTTGGGGGTGGTTGTATTGCAGACTGTGCCGGAGCCGGGCCCAAACTGGACGTTCACCGCGCCGTTGGCGGCCGAGACACCCCAGATTCCCCAGGGACAGGCGCCAGTGGATGAAGCGTACCAGGACATGAAGACATTGCCGTTGGTATCGGGGGCTATCACACCCTGGGAACATTGGAACGTGCTCAACGCGAGGTACCATGTGGCGCTTCCGCTGGAGGTCATCGCGGCCATACCGGTCTGCGTGGCCGTGTTGAGGTTCCCGGTCTGGATGTAGACGTTGTCATTGGCGTCCAGAGCGACGTATTGCGGAATATCGAAGCTTCCCTGGCTGTCGCCGGCAAAGGCAATGCCGATGGTCCAGTCGTGCGGAACGGCGGTAAGGGCCGGCGAGAACGCTGGGAAAGATGTGGCAAGACAGAAGAGACCGCCACTCGGGCCGGTGCAGGTTGTCCCGATATTGTGCTGAGGGAAGTGCGCGATGTTGATCAGGGCGGAGAGAGTGTCGGTAGGCGGCGTTGCGTTGGTTGGGTATGAGTCATTGAAGAACGTGGTGCAGTTAGTGCTGATCGTGCTGCTGGAGGAGGTGGTGTTTCCGCTATTTGTGCAGTACTGCACTATATTGCCGAGTGTATCGATGAGCGCCTGCGGAACGGAGGCCGAGCTGTTGGTGGGCAGAGTGGTGTAAGCCTGGCCGGTAGGAGCGCCTGAGCTGCTAAACGCGTTGACGAGATTGATGGCGTTGGCGAAGGCGTGGGCCAGACCTGCAGCGGTGCAAGTCATCGAGCTCCCCGTGCCCGTGCAGGACCCGGTGGTTGCGTTGTTGGTTGAGGGAGCGCCAATGTAGACCTTCTGTGTGCCGACTCCGCCATTGGCGCTAACGGTCATAAAGTTGCCGAGAGCGTATGCGGCTGCCACTGTGCTGAGCTCATTAATATTGATGGTGACGGCGCCCTGCGGAGTTGGTGTAGCGAAGTTGACACAGGAGCCAAGTGCGGCGATCAGGACGAGGTTGGGGTTATACATGGGCGTGGCGCTGCCGCCGGTGACGTCGCCGCCAGTGGACGTCACGTAGAGAAAATCAGTGGCGTGGGTGCAGGTGTAACCCGTGGCGAAGGTGAAGCTGCCGCCGATGACGGTGGCGGTCTCAATCTGGCGCGCGGTGAGTCCATAGCCGGTGTTGCCTGGATCGGTTTCCCAAAGGGTGACGACCGAGTTGTAGACCGGGGTTTCGCCGCCCATAACCTTTCCGGTCATGGCCGGAATGGAAGCCACTGTGACCACGGAGGTAGCAGGTGCGCCGAAGCCGCAGCCGGTGAGCGCCATGGTGGTGAGGGTAGCAGCGGTCAGGCCCAGTGCAGAAAGACGAGAGAAGAGAGTGTGGTGCATGGCGCGTACCTCCGGCCTGATTCGGATGTTGGGTTCGGGTGAGTGCGTAATGCCTGCGAAGTCAATTTACGCCATCCACATAGCAGTTGCAAAGGGGTTGAACAGGATCTTTCGATCGGAGATCCGACAATGTGGACCTGCCGCAAATGGGAAGATCGTTCTGCCGACCAGGTTGGAAGCAGCCAGGTTTAAGAGGTTTCGGAAATATCGGAAGAAGTGGTATTTGCAGGGATGGATAATGGATGACTAAGGCCACGTGTCTGCGGGAGCAGGGCGAGCAGGTAATCGAGGAGAGTGGATGGAGACGTTGCGGATTTGGGAGGGGTTGGGCGCTGGAGCCGACGCTGTGGAGGGTGCGAAGACATGGGTGGAGCACCACCTGGCTGAATCGCGCGCGCAGGTGAGCGAGCTGGTGGGGGTGAAGACGAAGCGGACGGTCGAAAATACGCTGCGGCCGTTCGATCGCGCGCAGTGGCATCTGCGCATGGCGGGCAGCCAGAGCGGCGTCATGTTCATGGTGCATCCGGAGCCGGGGGTGCGGGATGCGGCGCAAGAGCTTTCGCAGGTGATCAGCGCGGAGGGGACGGCGCTGAGTTTGAACCGCGAGGTCTACGATGCGCTGGTTGCGGTGGACGTGAGCGGCGAGGACGCAGCGACGAAGTACTACATGGAGCGTGTGCTGCTGGGCTACCGACTGAGCGGCGTGGATAAAGATGAAGCGACGCGGGAGCGGATTCGTGCACTGGCCGACAAAATGACCGAGCTGAGCATGGGCTTCAGCCGTACGGTGCAGGATGATGTGCGGCGGATTTCCGTCGACGACGCAGAAGAGCTGCGCGGGTTGCCGGAGGATTATTTAGCGCGGCATGGAGTGAAGGAGGTGAGCGGGAAGCTGCTGGCGGAGAAGCCGGTGGTGCTGACCACCGATCCTCCGGAGATGGCGCCGGTGATGAGCTATGCGGAGAGTGCGCCGCTGCGGCGAAAGATGTATCTCGCGTACAGCGACCGGGGATATCCGGCGAACAAGCAGGTGCTGCTCGATCTGCTGGCATCGCGCGAAGAGATGGCGGCGCTGCTGGGCTTCAGAAGCTGGGCTGACCTGGCGACGGTAGACCAGATGATGGGGTCGGCGGCGAAGATGCGCGCATTCCTGGGCGAAGTCGAAACGGCAGCGCGCGAGACCGCGCACCGAGAGTTTGAAGAACTGGAGACATTTGTGCGCCAGCGCAAGCCGGCGGCGCTGCCGCTGACGTTGAGCGATGCGCGCTTCTGGGAAGAGCAGTTCCGGCGTGAGCGATACGACTTCGACTCGCAGAGCGTGCGGCCGTACTTTCCGTATGAGCAGGTGGAGGCGGGAATTCTCGCAACGGCGGGAAAATTGTTCGGCGTTCGATTTGAGCGCGTACATGTTGCGGCGTGGGCCGAGGGGGTGAAGACGTTCGATGTCGTGGACACGGTTGGGAAAGATGATGTGGTGGGCAGGATTTATCTGGATATGCATCCGCGCGAGGGGAAGAGCAAATGGTTTTCCGAGTGCGGGATTGTGGGCGGCGTACTCGGCGTGTGCCTGCCGGAGGCTTCGCTGGTGTGCAATTTTCCACAGCCAAAAAGAAACGAGCAAAATCCCGAGATTTTTGACGACGCAGGGTTGATGCAGTACTCCGACGTAGTGACCTGCTTCCACGAGTTTGGCCACCTGATGCATGAGGTGCTGGGAGGGCGGCAGCGCTGGGCCGGGCAGAGCGGGATTGCGACGGAGGGCGACTTTGTCGAAGTGCCCTCGCAGATGCTGGAGGAATTTTTTGAAGATCCCAACCTGCTGCGAAATTTTGCGCGGCACTATCAGACCGGCGAGCAGTTGCCTTACGAGACGATTGCGCGAATGACGCGCGCGGCGGCGCATGGTCGCGCCCTGGGAACGCTGACGCAGGTGATGTACGCGACGTACTCGATGGAGACGCACGACCGGCGAGCGACGGAGCTGAACCTGGATGGTCTGCTGCGCGAGGGGTACGATCGCTTCTCGCTGTATGAGTTTGTGGACGGCAACAGGATGTATGCGGCGTTTACGCATCTGGTGGGCTACACCTCGAACTACTACACGTACCTTTATGACAAGGTGATGGCGCTGGAGTTCTTTGAGGAGTTCGACCGCGAAAACCTGCTGGATGGGCCGACGGCGATGCGCTACCGGCGCGAGGTGCTGGAGCCGGGTGGGTCGAAGCCGGCGCGCGATCTGGTGCAGGCGTTCCTGGGACGCGAGACCAGCATGAAGGCGCTCAAGGGATGGATCGCGAAGGAGTTCGCGTGAGGCAGTGAATAGTGAAAAACGAAGGCCTTGCACAATGCGTGCAAGGCCTTCGTTTTTCTTAGACTAAAAGTTATTTGCGGCTGCCGGTTTTGGCCTTCGACTTGGACGCCACAACTTTGACGACTGTCTTGCGGGCCGGCTTGGCGGCAGGCTTCTTGGCGGCCACCGCTTTCTTTGGTGGTGCAGCTTTTTTCGCGGGAGCCTTGGGCGTCACTTTCGCCGTGACCTTGACGGCGACCTTCACCGGCGAGGGTTTGGCTGGAGTTGCCTTGGCGGCAGGAGTAGGAGCGGGTTTTACGGGAGCCGCTTTCACGGGCGCCTGCTTGATGACGGTCGTGATCTTTGGTTCTTCCTTGATGACAGGTTCAGGTTGAGCGGCCTGCGGCGGCGGAAGGATTTCTACCTTGCCGACGGGCAGCGCAGACTCTGCGCCTTCGGCATTCTGGCGCAGCGAGTGCAGCACGACGCGCAGCATCTCTTCTTCGGGCGCGGGCTTGCCGGTCCAGATTTCGAACTGGCGCGCGCCCTGCTGCACGAACATTTCCACGCCGGTGATGACGGGGATACCCTTCTGGCGGGCCATGCGCAGCAGCGGAGTTTCTATCGGGTTGTAAACGAGGTCGAAGACCAGGCGCGCGCGAATTTCGTTGGGCTGGAGGATGGCAGCGGGAGCATTCTTGCCTGCGCCGGCCATGCCGACGGAAGTGGCGTTGATGATGACGTCGAAGGTGGTCTTGGCGAGCTGGTCGCGGCGCATGGTCTTGGCGCCGGATTGCCGCGCGAGCTTGTGCGCGGTTTCGTTGGTGCGGTTGAGGACCCAGACCTCGGCGCCTTTATCGCGGCAGCCGAAGACAGCAGCTCGCGCCACACCACCGGCGCCGAGGACGAGCACTTTGGCGTCCTTGAGCGAGAGACGGCGCTCGAGCGGGCCGACGATGCCGGCAACATCGGTGTTGAAGCCGTAAAATTTTCCGTCAGGCAAGCGGGTGATGGTGTTGACCGCGCCGATTTTTGCCGAGAGCGGATCGGTACGCTCGAGCAGCGGCATCACATCCTGCTTGAGCGGCATGGTCACGCTGAGGCCCTGGATGGGAATCTCGCGCATCAGCTTGAAGAGGTCGTCGACCTTGCTGGTCTGCAGCGCGAGGTAGACAGCGTTGACGGTCTCGCGGCGGAAGGCCGTATTCATCATCAGCGGTGAGAGTGAGCTGGAGAGCGGGTTGCCGGCGACGCCATAGACCTTGGTGGCGTTGTCGACCTGGTCGATGCGATAGGTTTCGATGAGCGTGCGTGCGGCAATTTGGCCGGGCGCGGTCTCTTCGCCGGCGTTGGCGGCGGCGAAGGTGAAGGCCGAGCCGGCGCGCAGGCCGAGCACGCGCGAGATAATGCCGGCCTCGCCCATGCAGATGGCGACGACATTGTCGTTAGCCTGGTCTTCGACGCGCTCGAGAAAGCGCATGAGGGTGAGATTGTCAGAGAGCGTGCGGGCGGTGGGCACGATCTTGATGAAGTCCGGCTTGAAGGGCAGGATGCGCTTGTAGACGCCGTCGAGGTCCTTGGTGGCATGGAAATCATGCCAGGAAATAATGACGGCGGCGCCGGCTTCGCGCAGGCGCGTGAGCGTGTTCTTGGGCAGCTTCTCGATGGACTCGAGTTCGATGTCGACGATCTGGAAGCCGGCTTCAGCGGCCTTGAACAAAACTTCGAGAGCAGCATTGTTGGAGCCGTGGAACTTGCCGCCGTTCTCTTCGCAGCGGCAGGTGGCGATGGCGGTTGCGGCGGTGTTCTCGAGCAGGAACTGCTTGAGGCGCGGCAGGGCGGCGAGCGGCTTGGGCAGGTAGTCGAGACGGAATTCGATGAAGTTGGTCTCTTTGAGGGCCTCGGTGGCCTTCGCGATCATCTCCTCGTGAGTGCTGCCGGTAATGGCGACACAGATTTTTCCGAGGCGGGAACGGAGGAGATGGGAGGCGATTTGAGCGTCAGTATTCATAAGTGGGCTTGCTTGTGAGAAGGGGGCCGGAGCGCGCAGAGCAATCGCGGTATCGTAACCCCAAAACCTATAAGATGCAATAGCTTGGGCGCTTATTTCGGGTTTTCCGGGAAATTTGCGGGAATCGCAGGACGGCGGCAGCCGGGGAGAGCCCAAACCCTAAAATTGGACGCTCTAGAGGGCGAAAAGTACGCAAAAAGTGGGCCTAAAACGGGCAGGAAGCCGGTTGATAAACGGCGATGTGGACTTTTCCGCAGGCTGAGGCAACCCTAGGCAACCAATTCGGAACTGCCGGCGTCTGTAGAGGTAACTGAGAGGCATTTTCAAATCTGGCCCACCTTTGTAGTTGATATCTCCTTTTGTACACCCATTTACGGGTAATTCCTTCGAAATCCTCAGTTTGTCCCTCCCCCCAAAGCCTCTCCCGGGCCCGCTGGAAAGCGGGCCCAGAACCTTTAAGGGCAGGTTTCACAGGCCATGGCTCAGGGGTTCAAAAGGCGCCAGTAGAATTGGCGTATGAGTGATTGGCAGGAGAGCGCTGAGGCAATTGGCGCGGTGGACCGGGTGCTGGCCAGCGTTGGCATGAAACATGGGCGGCGGGCGACTCGAAAAGGTGCCTGGAAGAACGGGGAACGGGTCAAACCAAAGAAAATAAAGGTTGAGAAGGTGACTACAGGAGCTGCGGTGCGGCCGAAGCGCGCCAGCGAGCTCACGGCTGACCTGCGTGTGGTGCCGGTTCCGGGGTGGGAGAAGTTTCCGTGGCTGGCGGCGGGGTTCAGCACGCGGCTGGGTGGGGTTTCCGAGGTGTATGGGGATGGTGAGCAGAATCTCGGCTGGACGGTGCAGGATTCCGAGGAAAACGTTGCGGAAAACCGGTGCGGGTTTGTGGAAGCCGTGGCGGGAAATTCACGCGGCGAGTTGGTCACGGTGCGCCAGATCCATAGCGGGCTGATTCGGATTATCGAGAAAAATCACGGTGAATTGGTGACGGCGAACGGCCGCGCGGTGATGCGCGGCGATGCGACGATGACCAACGTGCCCGGGTTGCTGCTGGGTGTGCAGACGGCGGATTGCGTTCCGGTGCTGGTCGTGGACACGAAGAAGAAGGTAGTAGCTGCATTCCACGCGG
>Ga0206875_1146_pt1 | contig 17253 bp, 19 predicted proteins | sample Alteio_BWOrgCont_9_FD_152616 | JGI IMG/M metagenome (GOLD analysis project Ga0206875, IMG submission 152616) | Enriched cells from forest soil in Barre Woods Harvard Forest LTER site, Petersham, Massachusetts, United States -... | ecosystem: Environmental > Terrestrial > Soil > Temperate forest > O... | reverse complement strand
GAGTAGAAAAGCAAAGGCAAGACATTACATTCTGGAGAAAAAGTTCATGCGTAAAACAATTTTGTTTGCCGTTGTCGCCCTCGTTTTGGTCTGCCCTGCGCTGCATGCGCAGAGCGGCTGCGATGACTCTCCGGAAGCCCCCACCGCGGTGTTGGGCCTGGTAGGCGCCGCAGGTCTGTTTGCCTCGCGGCTGCTGCGCAAAAGGTAAGTCGCACTCATCGCGCCATCTGCACGCGCCAGTAGATGACGGTTTCGCCGCACTCCATGGAATGAAAAAGCCGCCGCAGTCGGCCCGATGCACCCAAGGGCATGCGCAAAGCAGCGCTGCCAAGTGTATCCTTGTGCGATAGTGTTCGTGATGCGCCGAGCGAATGATTCATGACGCTCATCCACCTTTTGCAGAGGAGCTCGGGACCCATGTCCTCCAGTTTCCGAATTTCTTTTCTCAGCATTTCTTCTCTCGTTCTTCTCAGCGCTTTCGTCTTCCTTCTGACCGGCTGCACGCTTGCCACCACAGCGCCTGATGCGCCGGTCCCTGGAGCTGTGCTGCAAGGCAAGGTCTATGGCGGACAGCAGCCCGTCTCAGGCGCGCACGTGTACCTGATGGCCGCAACGGTTTCGGGCATAGGCTCGGCAGGGTATGGTCTCGCTTCCACTTACTTGCTCAACAGCTCGGTAATTACCAACAACCCTCTGAATTTCGGTATCGACGGCGGCGGAAATTATTACGTCACGACCACAAGCAACGGCTCCTATTCCATTACTGGCGATTACACCTGCACCGCCAATCAGCAGTTGTATCTGTACGTCATTGGCGGCAATCCGGGATCGGGCACTAACAATGCCGCTGCTTTTTTGGCGTCGCTCGGATCGTGCAGCAGTCTTAGTTCCAGCACACTCATCCTGGTGAATGAGCTGACAACGGTAGCGGCGGCATATGCGCTGGCAGGCTTCGCGACAGATCCGCTGCACATCTCAATTCCGCAGTATGTAGCCGGCACTACGGCGGACACACTCGCGCAAACCGGTTTGCAGAATGCATTTGCAACAGCTGCGAACCTGGTGAGCAACGCAACAGGAGCTGCCCTCTCGACAACCCCCGGAGGCAACGGCACGCCCGTCACCGCGCAGGTGATCACGCTAGGCAATATCCTTGCTTCTTGCGTTAACTCCAACGGAGCTGTGACAGGCCCATCGAACCCGACCAATTGCTACACGCTGTTCAACAACGCAGGAAGTACGGGCGGATCGACCGGAACTATTCCTTCCGACACAGCAACTGCAGCGATCAACATTGCGCATTATCCCTATGTCAGCTCGACAGTGATGAGCAACTTGTTCGGCTTGCAGGCAGCCTCGGGCGCGCCATTCACCGGAGGACAGACTTCGCAGCCCACGGACTTCACCATATCCATTGAATACAAGGGCGGTGGACTTAGTGGACCATACGACATCGCGATCGACAGCTCCGGCAATGTCTGGACGGGGAATCTATCGAACAGCCTCAGCAAGTTCTCCCCCACCGGCGCCGCCATCTCCGGCAGCTCCGGCTACACCGGCGGGGGCATAAACGGACTGATCAGCATTGCCGTGGATGCCGCCGGCAATGTTTGGATAGCTAATAATGGGAACAATAGCATTAGTAATTTCTCTTCCGCCGGTGCGCCCATCTCCGGTGCGAGCGGCTACACCGGCGGCGGATTGAACTCACCAACCAGCATCGCAATCGACGCCCTGGGTAACGCGTGGGCGTGTAGTGGATTGAACGGCAGCAGCAACAGCCTGAGCAAATTCTCCTCCAGCGGCACGGCTATCTCCGGCAGCTCCGGCTACATCGGCGGAGGACTAAGCGCACCGGTCGGCATTGCTGTGGATGCCTCCGGCAACGTTTGGACCACAAACAGCTTCAACAGCACCCTGAGCAAATTCTCCTCCAGCGGTACGCCGATTTCTCCCAACGCGCCTAACTTCGGACCCTACACGGGCGGCGGCCTCGATACTCCATACGGCATCGCGATCGATGGCTCCAGCAACGTTTGGGCAGCAAACCACGGGAATAACTCCATTAGCGTGTTCTCCTCCAGCGGCACTCCCCTCTCAAATGGATTTTTCGGCGGCGGTCTCAACATGCCGTACGGAATTGCGATCGACGGCTCCGGCAAAGTCTGGGTAGCGAGCAGGAATGACAGCAGCATCGGCAACTTTACTTCTAGTGGCACGCCCCTTTCTCCCCCAAGCGGCTACACCGGCGGCAGCATCATCTACTCTCCGGAGCACATCGCCATCGACGGCTCCGGCAACGTCTGGGTGACGAATTACTCGAACCTCAGCATCACCGAGCTTGTCGGCGCGGCTACGCCCGTCGTCACGCCGCTCGTCGCGAACCTCATCTCGCCGTACTCCGCGCCGGCGTCCAGACCGTAAAGAGCGAGCACTCATCGCGCCATCTGCACGCGCCAGCCAATCACCGTCTCGCCGCACTCCATCGCTGCATAAGACACCACGCGCCACACGGTGTCATCCACCACCACGCGAGCAGAAATGCTGAACAGTTCGCCCGGCAAACCGCTGATGTCTTCCACCGCGCCGGCTGCGACGAGCAGCTCCGCAACTTCACCCTTATCCTTTAATAGACAAGGCTTCAGCACCACCTCCATCGGAGGCACTCCAGCCGCTTGCCTCACGCGCACCATCACAGCGCGCCCACACGTGCGCAGCATCGTCTCCGCAACTCGTTTCGCATCTTCGCGCGTCATCACCCCAACCTTTCCGCAACGTAAGGCCGCAGCAGCGCCGCAACCTGTGCGTCGATCACGCTCCCGGTGAAGTACTGCGTCTGCAGCGTGTCCATCTTGCTCGACTTCACATTGAACCCCGGCGTCGCCTGCGCGTTTTTCACCACCTGCGCGCACGCCACCTTCACCGCATCGGGGATCGTCGCCAGCCCCGCGGTATACGTCACCTCCGCCTCGCCGTAGCGCAGCCCCATCACGTTCCACGCAAACCGGAACTCGCCGGTCGGCAGACTCACCTCGAGCGTCGTGGGATCCACCGTCACCCACTGCCCCGGCAGCGCGAACGCGGTCGAGAAAATGCTTTGCAGCGCGAGTTCGCCATACAACTCGTCATGTCGGTTCGGCCGCACGTACCGCGCCTTCACCGCATCCACGCTTACCAGCGGGCTGTAACTCAGCCTGACGGTTTGTGGGCCCAAGGGAACGCGCATGCGCTCCGTATAACTCGACGTGTTGAGCGTGGGCCGGCGGCAATACGCCTCCATCATTGCGGAGGCTGCCGTCACCCATGCATCGGCTGTGTCCGCGCTCAATCCAAACTCCGCATACTCCGCGGGCAACAAATATCCCATCGCGTTCTCCTATCTGCTCGCTTGCCATCAGTCAGAAAAGAAAACGCAAAGTAGCCAGAGGCCGCAGAGGTCTCGCAGAGAAAACCTCCGCGCAACCTCCGCAGCTTCTGCCCCTCCGCGTTTTCCTTCGACTTGCTCCGCGCTTCTACCGGTCCACCAATACCTGGAAGTGCGCATAGTTCGCGCCCTTCACCACGATCGCGCCGAACTTAACAGCCACATACTGGCTCGCCAGCGATCCCGGCATACCCAGCTGGAAGATGCGAGGATTCGCGTCGCCCAGCCAGTGGTACTCGATCAGGTCTTCGGTCACGATGTACGCCGGCAGCACCGCGCTCCCCGATCCCGGCGTGCCCGTATACGGCAGCGTCCATTCCGGAATCAGCGGAATGTCTCCCGCCTGCGTGCTCAGCGTCTTCACCGTCAACCCGCCTTCGATCGGCCTGGTGTTCAGGACTACATTGAACTCCGCCTTCATCTCGCGGTCGATCAGGTCCAGCAGCACCGGATTCGCATAGATCGCCGTCGGCCGCACACCGTAGCTCGTATTCGAGATCATCTGTGCGATGGTCGACTTCAGCCCGTCCACGATGCTCTGCGAAGTGCCAATCGTCATCGTGTTGCCGCCCGCGGCAATCTGCCCTGCTGCGCCGAAGTACTGCGCCGTCGTCGGCGAGCTCAGGCTGCTGTCCGTCCCGTTCCACAGCGCGACGTCGTGCGTGCGCAGCACGCCTTCAATCGTGTCGGTCAGGTCCTTTGCCTGCAGATACGCGAACTGGCTCTGCTGCTTGCCCAGCTCAATGTCGAACAGGTTGTAGTTGATCTGCGCGACCAGCGCCTTAAGCGGAACGCTGTGCTCAATGCGCGTCGGCGCCACCACCGGAGCCACAATGTTGCGCGGGTCGACAAACCCCGCTGACGCTGCCGGCGAGGGAATCGCCGTCTCCTCAAAGTACCGCGACGGGTGTCCCGTCGCCGGCACCTGCTTGATGCGCTGCCCAAACGGCCCGCGTCTCCGCACCAGGTCCAGGATCTCGGTCTGGTACAGCGGCACTTCTATCGCGCCCGGCCCAATGTAATCGGCCGCCGCGCTGATCTCCGTAAACTTTGCATTCATTCTCTTCTCCTCATTCAGTTGTCAGTTGTTAGTTCTTAGGTGGTAGGGGCCGGAGGTTCATGATCGGTGTGTTGTTCATAACAACGAAGAACTAACAACTAAGAACTGACACCCGACACCCGGCATCTGCCTTTCACCCCAGCAACCCGGCCCGCATCAGCTCGGCCTTCACCGCGATGCGCTGCTCCACGCTCAGGTGCGCCAGCGCGCCATCGAGTGCACCTGCCTCGAGCGTTGGTGTCGCCACGTCCACACCTTGCTTGGCCAGCATTGTTGCTGTCCCAGGATTAAGCGTCTTGCGTCCTGCGCTCGCCGTTAGCGAAGCAATCTTCGCCTCCGCCTCTCCCAGCCGGCGCGTCAGCTCCATCACCTGCGCGCTCTCTGACTCCGCGACAATCCGCGCCACGCTTGCCTGCGCTTCCACCGCGACTTCATTCTGCCGAGCGACCGCCCGCTCCAGCGCCTCAGCGGCCGCAGTCAGCCTTCCCACCGTTGCATTCAACTCTTCCACCATCATCTCCTCCATCTCATCTCCTCTTGTCCGCAAAAAAGCCGCTCCGAACCTCTGCGCCCGCCGCGTCCTCTGCGTTTGTCTTTCTCATCTCGAACCACAACGCTTCAACCGGAATGACGTCCCCCGATACGCAGCTTTCTCGCGCAGCAAAATCGCCGCTCCGGTAAACGTCGCCCGCGTCAGCGTCCACACCGGAGCCCGCATGTCGGCCACGTGCGCTTCAGCAAGCTCATAGCTCATTCCCATCAGGTTTACATCCGGCATTGATTCGCCACGTGTACTTGCTTTTGCGCGAAGCGCGTCATACGGCACGAAGTGCGGGAAGTCGCGCGCATACAGGTACCCACTCACCAGCAGCTTCTTTTCAGCGCCTGCGGCTCCTGAATTACTGATGTGCGCGGACGTGATGATGCCGCACTTCTGCCGCGCATCATGCCCATCCCACCCCGCCTTGTAGTCCACGGCCATCCCCAGCAAACTCGGCAGCGCTTCCTCCGCGGCCGCTCGTGTCAGGATCACGCGATGTCCACGCGCTCCACTCGGAGCCTTGTCGCTCGCCACGTCGAGCAGCGTCAGGCATCCTTCAAACGGCAGCCGGTTGGGATGCCCATCCACCTCAGGGAATTCCACTGCCATGGCTTCCAAAGCCCGCATCGCCGGCGTCCGCACTCCGCGCACACCTCTGCATTGCATGAGTTCATTCACATGCACCTCCTTTTGTTATGCTTTTGCTGTTGTTTTTGCTTCTGAGCTTTTGTCGTGGCTGTTGCTTCTGAGTCGTTGCTTTTGCTGTTGCTCCTGAGATAGGTCCGGGCTTTAGCCCGGACATTAGCGGGACATCAAAAAAGTCGGGCTTTAGCCCCCGGGACTACGCGCTCACGTCCGTAACGCATGAACGCAAATACATCTTTCGACACGCCGCCTATGCAGATCTCATGCTCGCCACGATTCTTCGTTACCGCGATGCAGGGCGCTTTCTTCTGCACGGTTACGTGATCATGCCGGACCATGTCCACGTTCTTCTGACACCCACAGAATCGATCGAGAAAACTGCTCAGCTCATCAAAGGCGGTTTCTCCTTTGCCGTGCGAAAGCAGTATCTGGGCGAAGTCTGGCAAGCCGGCTATCACGCGCATCGTGTCACCGACGATGAGGACTATGCCAACCAGCTTCGTTACATCGCGGCCAATCCGGCGCGTGGAGGTTTGCACGAATATCCTTATGTGCATACAGCGGGTGCCGTGCGTCTTGATGAGCTTCCTCGTCCCGGGGGCTAAAGCCCAGGTTTTTTGGAGACGTATAGTGTCCGGGCTAAAGCCCGGACCTATCTCAGAAACAACAGCAAAGGCAAAGACTTGCCATCTCGCCTTGCATCGATCCTTCAACCCTGAGAGCATGATCGACATGATGTACTTCATAAAGCTCGGCGGTTGCTTGTTGGTTATTGTGGGCATGGTCTACCTGCAATACCGCAGAGCAAAGTGGTACTCCGATTGGAAAGACCAGAAAGCCGATATCCAGACTCTTTTCTCAGGCAAGAAATAGGTCCGACTTGCTTACCCCCTAACTTGCTGACTCGCTCGAAAGCCCCCGCATCGCCCTCACCTCAGCCACGCTCACCACGCCTGCCGCGAGCATTTGCAATTGCATGTTCAGCTCCACCTGCTCGTCGCGGTTCTCCAACTCGCTCCAAACGAACCGCAGATCGTCCCACCCCAGCTTCTTCGCAATTACATCCCGCGTCAGGTGTTCGGCAAGCAGCTTGGCCAGCGGAACAACCGCATTCTGAAAAGCCTCTTCCGCAAATTCAGAAGCTGTCGCGCGGTTCACATCCTGCGAAACGCCCAGCATCATCGCCGGCAGATCGAACGCGTTGGCAATCATCGTCAGCAGAAACTGCTGCCATTCCAGGTGCAGGTCGGCGTCGGTCCCGCCCGCAAACCGCAGCACCTCAGGTTTGCTTTCGGAGCTCAGGATCGGCACGCGCCCTGTGCCTTCCACCTCGTCCTGCCACCAGCGGATCAACCGCTCATGCTGCTCGGGCGTGCGATCGTTGAGCCACAGCGCATACTGCACCACGCTGTTGCTCGCCAGGCGCCCAGCGTAACGGTGCGCCTGCAGGAAGTTCGAAATCGCCTCGAACGCAACCTCCACTTTGCCCAGCCCGAACACGGTATGCGTTCGCGGGTTGAGCCGCACATACATCAGCTCAGCGTCCAGAAGCGGAGTGAGTGCATCCTTGCCAAGCTTTCCCGTCACCTGCGCATAGCGCGGCGAGCTCGCATCGCCGTTCCAATGCGCATTCACCTGGATCGACGCGCCATCCACCGGATACAGCCTCACCGGCGTCTCTGCATCGCCAGCCTCTATCTCCGCCGCACCGAAGCCGCCGACCAGCACGTCCTCAATCACCTGCTCGATGAAAGTGCGAAAGCTGTCCGTCTCATTCGGGGCCTCGAGCGCTCTTCGCAGCGCCTCCGCACGCTGCTCGCGATCGTTTGCGTCACTGGAGGCCGCTCCCGGCTTGGCTTCGATCCTCCATTCCATGCAGGCCACGCGGTCCTTGATAAAGTTGATCGCGCGTCGCGCCGCCGGCGTCTCCGCGAAACGCCGCAGGTTCGCCGCCGTCGGCTTGGGAAGCGAATTCTGCACGCCGCTCGTCCTGAACGGCGCAAAGATGGAATTCATGCCCAGCGGTGTCGCCGTTGTCTTTCGCTCGCCGTCCGCGCGCGCCGCGTCCACGCCGATGACCCTTTTCCAAATTTCTCTCAAACCCATCCATCCCTCCTTCAAACTTTTCTCAAAAACAAAAAGGCGCAGCCCATGGCCACGCCTGTTCTTTGCTGTCTACTGTCTGTTCTTAGCGGTATATTTCGCGCCGGTGGCCGATTTGAAGCACCAGAATCCGGATTACGGCATCTTCTATTCGGACAATGATTCTGTAGTCGCCTATGCGGTATTTCCAGAACTCACCTAGCTCGGAGCCGTGCAGCGCTTCGCCGACGCTCCTGGGATCGTCCAAAGCAGCAACACGCTCCAGCAGAAACCGAGAGATTCTACGCGCCACTTGCTTGTCTAGCTTCCGCAAGTCGCGCTGGGCTGTGTTGGAAAATTCAATCGTCCAGGCCAAGTTCCCGCATCACTTCCTTGAGTGGAATTCCTTTCGATCCATTCGCAAGATGCTCGCGATAACGCTCCTCCGCGATGCGAAGGAGGTGCTGGTCGCTGAGATTTTCGAGTAGTATGTCCTGCACATACTCGCTGGGCGTCATTCCGGCTTTCTTGGCAGCATCATCCAGATTTGGCTGAACGGCTTCCGGGACTTCTACGGAAATCACTGACATCGTCCTGAACCTCGGCTCTAATTTTACGCCTAGCGCGTAACTCTCGGCAGGGGCGGTTTGCTACAATTCCGGCCATGAATCCTCTCGTGCTTGGCGTGCTTCTAGGATTGGCCGTCGGAGTTGTGGATGTCCTCATCATGCTCCCCATGAGCTTCCCGGACAAAACCACCGCTTTGCTGGGCGCGTTCTTTAGCCGCTTCGCCATTGGCTTTCTGGCGGTTAATGTGAAGCTGCCGTTCCACCCGGCTCTGGCAGGCGCGCTGGTGGGTCTACTTGTCAGCATCCCGGACGCAATCATCACCAAAGCCTATGCGCCCATTCTGATAACAGGCATGATTTTTGGCGCTCTCGCAGGATGGGCTGGACATCATTGGGCGGCTCACTAAACCCTTAGCTCTCTCCTCGCCGTCTCCGCTACTCTTCCCAGGTCCATCATTGTCCTTGCTCCACCTTATTTGTTATTTCGAACGCAACAGTGCGCGGCCGCCGATCATTTGTGAGAGCATGGCTGGCATGAAGACACTAAGAAATTCACGCATTCTCCGCGTTTGGAACTTCGCGCCCATTGCAGTGCTTTGCTTGGGTCTCTGGCTGGGGATACGGCATATCATCGGTCAATACTGGGTGAGGGGCATCATCGTATTTGTTCTAATCGCTGCGACTATCTTGATTTACGACGAGTTCCGTCCAAGACCCAAGGTGAGTTAGCCAAATAATTTATTGCCTTTATTACACTTTCAACTCTCTCCGCGCCGTCTCCGCTACTCTTCCCAAATCCTTCGTCGTCAGCACGCGAATCATTTCGCGCTCCATTGCGGTCACGCCGAACGCATACTGCTCCTTATCTTCAACGCTCGCAACCGGCTCTACGATGGCGGTCAGTTCAAGTTCCACGCCCTCTACGCGCGCCACACCTTCGCGCATTGCACTCGCCGAGTACGCCAGCCCTTTCGCCATCTCCACGTCGTTCTCCAGCGACACCGCCTGGAACATCCGCACCTTGCCGTTGCGATATCCGCAGTCGATTCTTAGTGGGTCACCCGCCTGCGTATAGTCCGCTGCTCGAATCCGCTTTCGCATCAGCCGCCACACGCCCGCGCGCTCAAAGGCATCGCGCATCTCGCCCGCAATCGCCGCGCGTCCACTCGCGCGCTTTCTTGCCGGCGTCACCCGCAGAGGCTCCACGTACATCCGCATCAACTGCCCCATCTCTGCCGCCAGATTTTCGGCTAACGCTCCGCGCATCGCCGTCATCTGCACGCTGTTCGAGAGCGAATCCTCCAGCGTCTCCAGCACCGGCTTCGCATTCACCTTTGCGTCCACGCCGGCCGCCAGCCGCGCTGCAATCTCTGCTTCGAGCGACTCCAGCATCTCCGTATCGGCATTCGGATCCATGCAGCGCACCCTGCTCCAGTCGCGCGTAAACTTCACCTCCGCGCTGTTGCTTCCCGCCTCGCGCAGCACCACGCCGATGTTGGCGAACTCCCCCTTCACCACATCCGGTACGTATCGTATCAGCGAGAACTCACACTGTAGTCGAGCCATCTTCTTTCTCCGAACGAGTGAATAGTGAAAAGTGAATAGTGAAAAGGAAAGAGCTTCAAGACCTCGGCGTTTTCTTCACTATTCACTAATCACTACTCACTGCCTTCATCACATCACAAACTTTGCCGTTCCTGCACCACTTTCAAACCCTTTCGGAACCACAACGTTCTCCCTCCCGCCCCATTTTGGGAATGGCTCGCGGTTCGAGTCGCGGAACTGCCCAATCAACTCTCGCACTCTCGATCGTCGCTTGAGCAGCGTCTCCATCAGCCGGTCTATTTCACCCAAATCCCCGCCGTACCACTCTGGAGGGACGCTTTCGGCAATCTCTCCCAACTTGGCCGCGGAAAAATTCTCAATGCGGTCCAGCCATGGCTCGAAGGCGTCCCATTCGCGCACATCGCGGTAGACCAGGTTGCGCGCGAACACTCCCCGCAGCGGAGCGTCGGGAAACGTCCACTCGCCCGCATTGAAGCAAAACCCCTGGTCGATAAAGATGGCCCGATATTTCCGCTCTCGCGGCCGACGCTCAAACACTGCCTGCCGGCCGTTGCAGTTCCCTGTCCATTTATCCAGCGCTAATATCCCCGCGAATTCTGCGAGGTTCTTCACTTCTTCCATCTGCGGATCGGGCAGGTAATCCACTACCTGCCCTGGCATCAGACCGCCGACGAACTCACACCCAAACTGCAAGCCGGTGGCGCAGCGCTCTCGCCGGTCGCGCCCCAGCTCCATCATCATGTCCGGCGAATTCCGCACCAGCCACTCGCTGACTTCGACCACGTCGCACCTGGGCACACTCAGCCCCACGGCCTCCGCAATGCGCGTGGCTATCAATTCATTCGCGAGCACTCGCAGGTGCTGCGGATTGTTCTGGAATTTCACCACCCACAGCTTTAATTCGTTTTTGGCTGACGCGCCATCCGCGCCCAGCATGAGCTGGCTCTGCGCCCCACCGCGCATGCGCCGCACCGATTGTACTGCCATCACCGCCACGTTTGTTGCTCCGCTCGTGTCGTTAGTTACTTGGAAAACTATCCTACCGCAACAAGTGCAAAAGCAAACGCGGGGGACGCAGCGGGCGCAGTGGAAGCGCAGTGAAAAACATAGAATTGTGGCGAAGATGCCGCTGCGATACGCCGCGTTCGCTGCGCCCACTGCGTTTGCCTTTCAGGTGAACTTTTCAAATAGTCACTTATACGGCGTAACCGTCATCTCGACCGAAGGCGCAACGCGCCATAGCGGAGAGACCCCTGTATTTCGCTTCTGCCTGTGTGAGCAGTTGTGCCCGCGAGAGCGAAGGGCAAATACAGGGGTCCCTCGACTGCGCCTCGCAAATGCGCGAGGCTCCGCTCGGGATGACAAAGTTTTAAGGGTGCGCTAAGAACTAAGAACTGACAACTAAGAACTGACAACTCACTTTCTCCCCAACTTCTCCTCTCTCACGGTTTGCGCGACGGCCATGGCCATCACCAGGTCGTCGTGCGCTCCGCCGGCAGCGCCAACTTTGTTGTTTTCCAAATTGACGAACGTTCGGCACTCGCCCAGGAAGCGACGGCTCATAAAGCGGTTGGGCTCGCGCGAGAGCAGCACGTTCAGGCGGTTGAGCGCTTTCTCCTTTGACTCAGCGCATGTGTACCATCCGGGCTCGCCATTTTGCCTGTACACGCGCCTGTTGTCGACACTGTCTTTAAGGTGAGCCAGCACGCCGTAGCCGGTGTTGTTTCGCTCGACAACGAGCAGCGCATCGTTATATTCATTCGCCAGCTTCACAATCACTTCAGCTAACTCGCTCGGCCTAAGCCGCTGCTGTAACTCCATGGCCTGGAGGCCGGTTCCCATGTCGATCACCTGCACGGCGCAGAAATCTCCACGGTCGCCGCCGCCTGCTGTATCCACGGTGACAAGGTAATCGCGGCCGGCTTGCGGAAAGCTCCAGCGCAGCAATGCGCCGTTGCGCAGTTGTTCATAAGGCTCCGGAGTTTCCAGCATTCGGTGGTCGATCGCTTGAACCTCGAAGAAGCAATCGCCCGTAGCACGGAAGCAGGTTTCTGCATCTTCGGCGAACTCCTGCGAGCGCAGCTTGCCGTAGTCACGCTCAAGCTTGCGGCGATAGCCAATCTGCTCCGGCCTCAGGTGATGCTCTTCCATGAGCGCGAGTTCGATTTCTGTTACCCGATTGCTAGCGACGGGTTTACCGACAAACGTGGGCTCAAGCCACCAAGGCAAAAAGTGCTGCGTGAGTTCGCCAGCGCGCCATTCTTCATAAAATGCGCCGCTGGCGCCGTTGGGCGTGCTTTCGAGAATGAGCTCGCCCTCCGGCGCGAGCGCGGCGCGCAGGCCCGCGAGCGTCGCAGCTGCATCGCCCGGCCAGCGGCTGACCTCGCTGCAATGCAGGTTCTGCATGCTCAGGCCACGGCCGGCGTTGATGTCTGCTGCGCTCCACACGCGGAATTCGCTGTCGATTTCCGGAAAGACCATTTGCCCGACATTGGCCCGGCTGCGCCGCAGCGTGCCTTTGCGCCAGTCTTCAGGAAGGTGCTCCCACATGCGCTGCACGACGCGAAAGATAGCTTCGACCGCGGCCTGCGTGTGCGCGACTTGAACGGTCAATGTGCCGGGATGCGTGATGGTGCGCAGAAAAAATCTGCCCGCTACCCAGGTGGTGATTCCCATCTGTCGCGCCTTGAGCACGATATTCTGTTGGCCGCGCAGCTCTTCAAACTTGCGTTGCGCGGCGTTTGCCACAAGCAACTGAGTCTTTCCGTCGCGCAGGCGGACGTATAGATATTTCGCTGCGATTTCGAGCACGCGCTGCGGCTTTTCATCCATTTGCCTTCCGAGCGAAATCAATTCCTCCCGCACATCCACAACCCCCACCTTCTCTTCCACTCCATTCCCCCATTGCCGGTCTAATTTGTTTCGTAGATCAGCACCCCGCGCACATCCCCCGTCGACATATTCGCGTTCGTCTGCTGAGCATTGCCTGAAAGCAAGAACGTGAACACTGTCCCACCTCCGCCGCCGACCTCGGTCATCCCCGCACTGCCGAGAGAGTTGTAAACCGTAAACCCGGTGATGGGATTCGACAGACCCGCACTGAGGCTTGTGAACGGCAGGCCACCCACCAGCGAAGCCGCGCCGTTGGTTGTGCCCGGATAGATAACCCGAAACCACACTGTCACCTGCTTGCCGCACTTCACATAATTTCCCTCAACGGCAGTAAAGGTAAGCGATGCGCCGGAAGCATCGACGGGCGTCCACGTGCCGCTGGTGCAAACGGCAGAGACATTCGCGTCCACATAGTTTTTGTCCGCGGCCTGCAGCGCGCTCGTGGGATCTCCCGGCAGCACCAGCGGTCCGGTCATCGTGTCGCCGGCCTTCTGCAGGTATGGCGAGCTGGACAGCGAGACCGGCGCAATTTCGGCTGCGACGATTTCCGCATCTACATATTGCTTCGTCACCGTCTGCATCGCCACGCTGGTGGGCAGCACCTCGTTCCGTATCCCCGCCAGCTTTGCAGGGCCGCCCCCGGGGATGACACTCGGCACGACCCAGAATTCCCGCGATGTCTCGCCATCGTTCAGGTGGTACACGGCCGTGTAGAAGTTCCCCATCGGCGTCGATCCCGCGTTCGGCGCCAGCGCAATATTCAACGCCCCGCCGGTTCCCAGTGTCACCGTCGTATTGCCGGCGGCAATCGCCGCACCATTGGCGGTTGTGAACGCATTCCAGCTCAGCACGATCGTTCCCTGCGCCGGGGTTCCGTCGGCGTAGTACACGGTGTCCGCGACGGTGGTTGTCGGCATTTGGGCTTTTGTTTTAAATCCCGCCAGCGTCGCGATGATTGCGGACACCAGAAAAATTCCTCGCTTCATGAAATTCATCAATCCTCCATAGTTTTTAGAACCAGAACTGCCAGCGCCCGAGCATGCGGGACCCCACTCATGCGCGAAAGCTGCGCATGAATGGGCCACCCAAGCAATCCGGGGCTGCACCGCTCGCCTAGTTCTGCGTTGCGCTCGCCGCCGGCGAAATTGCGTTCAGAAGCACGCCGTTCACGCTCTGCGCCAGCTGGATGAAATCCGTCGACCCGAAATGCCCCACCGCAATGCCCGCGCTGTGCGCGATGGCCAGTCCAATGTTCAAATACCCCAGAATCGTCTGCAGCTCACTCTTGTTCATTGTTGTTTTCTCCTTTTGTTGAAACATCGTTTGGATAGTCCGAAAGGCAAAGGCAAAGGCAAGGCCAAGGCAAGGGCAAGGGCAAGGGTAAAAGCAAAAGCAAAAGCAAAGGCAAAGACAAACGCAGAGGACGCAGAGGACGCAGAGAGCGCGGAGGAACGCGGAGAAAGGCAAAGGCGGTGGTCCTTTCGGTTTTACTCAGGATGACGGTTGGCGGGACAGGCGATTTGCGTACCCACCCATGACCAAATGCTTGTCAGGGATGGGGCACCCGGCGGCTAAAGCCGGATTCCAGCCGCGCCACTTACGGCACGGGTAAACCCGTGCCCTTAACAAAACGAGATTTCCATTACCCTCGAAATTCTTCGCGTTTGCTGTTGTTCTTCCTGCGTCCTGCACACTGCTTACTGCCTTCTGCTCCTTGCGTACCCATCCACCACCCCGCTACCATCGGCTAGTCAACGTTTTTTGAAAGGCATTCCCATGGACACACCCCTCAACGCCGCTCGCCGATCTGAAGACATCGCTCTCGATCTGCTCAAGGTCGTCGCCGCACACGCCAATGTCGGCAATAAATCCGCCTCCGCTACCCCCGGCTTCGCTCCCATTGCCGGCGCCAAGGCCGAGGACCAGGTCGCCCAGATCCTCGACCTCTACGCTCGCTGCCGCGAGGCCGTCGAAGCGCCCGTTACCGGACCGAAAAGATAGACATTGGCCCACACCCCCATTCGCGTCGCCGTCATCGGAGTAGGAGCCTTCGGCCGCAACCACGTCCGCGTTTATCGCGAACTTGAAGCTGCCCATCCTGAGCTCGTCAAGCTCGTTGCGTTCGTCGAAAAGGACGCTATCACCCGCGATGCCGCAGCGGCCCGGCTCAGCCTTCCGGCTTATTCCTCCGTCGAAGCCCTGCTTGCTTCACCCCACCGACCGGATGCCGCTTCCATCTGCGTTCCCACCGTCCATCACGCTACGGTTGCCGAAATTCTGCTGCAGAACGGCATCGATGTGCTCATCGAAAAACCCTTCGCCAACAACCTCGCTGACGCCGACCGCGTCCTTGCGCTGGCCCGCGCCAACAACCGCATCCTGCAGATCGGGCATCTCGAGCGCTTCAATCCCGCGGTCGGCGCCACCTTCGAGCGCCTGAACAAGCCCATGTTCTTTGAGGCCCACCGCCTCAGCATCTTCACACCGCGCTCGCTCGATGTCGATGTCGTGCTCGACCTCATGATTCACGATCTCGACATCGTTCTCGCGCTCACCAATTCTCCGGTGCGCGATGTCCGCGCCGTCGGCCTGCCTATCCTCTCGCGCAAGGTGGATATCGCCAACGTACGCATCGAGTTCAACTCCGGCTGCGTCGCCAACTTCACCGCCTCGCGCGTCTCCACCGAGCAGGTGCGCAAAATTCGCCTCTTCCAGCCGCGCCAATACATCTCGCTTGATTTCGCCAAGCAGGAAGTCATCTCCATCAACGTCGATCCCGCCATAGCCAATCCTGAAGCGCTTGCTGCTCTCGCTGCTCAACAGGCCGCGGCGTCGGGCGTGCGCGTGCCTCTGCAGCCCGCAACTTCCGGCCCGGCCAGCGAGCCCCCAGCCTCCTGGTCAGGAATCCGCAGAGCTCCTTCCACCACCATCCCACACCCCTCGGCCGGCCTGATTATTGACAAGCCCAACCTCCAGAAGGCCGAGCCGCTGCGCCTCGAGCTCGAAGATTTTCTGCACTGCGTCCGCGACCGCACCGCACCGCGCGTTACCGGCGAGGCCGGCCTGGCTGCGCTGGCGCTGGCGCTCGAAATTAATCAGCAGATTGCGTCACACTCGCGGCGCGCGGGGCTTTCGTAAAGCAGTGAATAGTGAAAAGTGAATAGTGAAGACATCTCGTGAGACACGAGGTTGGCGTTCGATGGCCCGTGCTGGGATGAGCGAGTGCAAATGCGGGGATCCTTCGACTCCGCCTTGCACGATGATGCCGTGCAAGGCTCCGCTCAGGATGACGGGTAATGTTGTCCAGTCTTTAAAAACCAAACCCCGCAATTCGCGGGGTCTTCACTTTTCACTCATCACTATTCACTGTCTCTCTACTGTATCTTCTGCACCGTCGCATCACTTGGAATTTCCAGCTTGAACTGGTCATCCTCCAGCTTCTGGTTCAGGGTCAGCTTCGTCACTTCAATCTTCAGCGAATACTGATCGAGCGGCCGGCTGATATTAATCAGCATCGGGAACTGCTCCACCCCGCCGGCGTCTTGCTGGTACTTGTCATACGTCGCAGTCGTCACCACCTGAACGCCCTTGTCGTCAAAAATGTCCTGCTCATAAGGCAGCATGTTCACGCGGCTGATGTGGATGATCCGCTCTACCTGAAACTGTCCCGGCTTTGCCGTTTTCTTCATCACCGTCAGGTCATAGTCCGGCTCTTCGATCACCGGCTTGCGTTTGTCCGTCGGCTGAATCAGCCGGGTCGACTCATGCATCTCCACCACCTCATCCGGTCCCACTCCCGGCACCAGCAATGAATCGAAAAACACAGGCGGCCGCAGGTTCTCTAACGGGTTGGAGGAAGGCTTCGTCACCACGTTGCTCCCCTGCATCCACACGTCCGGATGCCCGGGCGAAATCCGCATCATGGTGAACCCGTTCTGGTCGCTTACCATGTCCACCGCCCGCGAGCCGAGCACCGGTACCTGCATCAGCACCCGCAGATCTCGCGGCCTGCGTATGAAGATGTACCCCTTGGTCTCCGGAAGGGTCGTTTCCTTCCCGGTCTTCGAGCCACCCGTCGTCGCTGTGATTAAAACGCTGGCACTCAGCGTTTGCAGCTTGGCGTCGCGGTCCTGTACTTCTTGCTCTATCGTTTCCACGCTGGCCGATTTGTATGCGTCCGGCGGCGCCGTCTGCTGCACGATTCGCGTAGACGTCAAGCAGCCCGTTAGCCCCAACGAGCCCGCCAAAACTACCGCCGACAGCAATAATTCTCGTTTCATCAACAGTTCTTAAGTATAGCGATTCACCAGCTAAGCCCCGGTGGTTGTTTTGTTTCGGGGCCGAAGGCTCAGATGTTCGCGGCACCCCGCCGGATACAGCAATCTCCGCTGTTTCCTGGGTAAATCGCCCGCGAACCGGCCTTCTCCGGTCCGCCAGATCTTCTGTTCGCCGCCGGTTTCGTTCGTCCTGCCCT
>Ga0206875_1138_pt2 | contig 17381 bp, 11 predicted proteins | sample Alteio_BWOrgCont_9_FD_152616 | JGI IMG/M metagenome (GOLD analysis project Ga0206875, IMG submission 152616) | Enriched cells from forest soil in Barre Woods Harvard Forest LTER site, Petersham, Massachusetts, United States -... | ecosystem: Environmental > Terrestrial > Soil > Temperate forest > O... | reverse complement strand
ATACACATTTCCGTTTTTGGTCGAAAATTCTTAAAGATATTCAACCACGGATAAACACAGATAAACACGGATTCAAAAAAGTGGGCTTGCTTCGATTTGACGGCCGCTGTCAGCAGAATTGCCAGTAAAGCGGCGAGTGGCGGGACAATTTGCCAGTACTGGCCAGAACTTGCTGAAACTATGCCACTACGCCTAATGCTGCTCCGCCGCTCGTTTTAACACGCGCCAAACGTCCTTTTTTCAGCCAATAATCTTTGACAGAAATTCGCATCTCCGCTTTCATAAAGCCATGTGGCCACACTAGAAATGTAACCCGTGCATGAGGCCATACGTGCTCTGCGGCATAATACCTGTTAGGCCGTTGAGTTCCATGTCAACAATCCACCGGATGGACGAATTCCAATCAAAAAACGCCGGACGATCCAATCCCGCGCGCCGAATGGCCGCGCTCCTTGAGGTTCTTGGTATCTTCGTTGCCGGGAATTTTTTGGCGTACCACTTGGATCCTTTGATTGGCGTCAAACCGCTCGGTTCGCTCTTTCAAGCGGCCCTCAATACGCCGGAGCCGGATTACATGGCATTCAGTGTTGGCTGGGCTAAGGTGATGTCCGTTTATTATGCCTGCGTGCTGTTGCCCGCCTTTGCCCTCGGCTGGTGGCGTCGACGTTGGGGATTGGCGCATTACGGAATGACGACCGCCGGGCAGCCGGTTTGGACTTTGGTCGTTTTCGGTCTGGTTGCGTTCGCGCTGGTCGCCCTGCCCCTCAAGCTGCTCTGGGTTGCCAGGCAATTCGTTCCGCTGGGACAGGGACCGGCATTTTGGACATTACTCGACAAGACCTGGACGCCATCATTCTGGCTGTTACTGGCGGTATCAAGTTTTGCCTTCACTCCCATTCTTGAAGAATTGTTTTACCGCGGTTACTGCCAGACCCGGTTGGAGGAGGATTTCGGTGGCATCGGCGCAATTGTGATCGTGGCACTCTTCATGACTTTTGGGCACAACCAATATCAACAACTCAACATCTTGAGCATTGGCACCATGATCGGACTGATTCCGCTCACCCTTGGCTTGGGCTATGTGTTCTGGCGGACACGGTCGCTTGTTCCCGGGCTGATTCTCCATGCGGCTGTGAACATTCCGACCAGGGGAGTTTATGACTTTATCCTGCCCGCAGTCATGGTCATGGTCTTGATTGTGTCCCGCCATCGTTGGCTGGGCATGCTGCGAAACTTCCATCAGGAATGGATTGGAAAAAACTGGCGGCAAGCTGCGTTTGCGGCGGCAATTGCGGCCATCATTTTGGTGGTCGGCTTTGAACGGTGGCCTGATGTGTTTGTCCCGCTGGTCTTGTTCGGCCTCGCAGTTGCCTTGTTCATCGAGTTTCGAGGACGGAATGAACCCAATTTGGGACAAGACTGATATGAAACCGGAACGGCCTCCTAACACCGTGATGAGCCGGAAAGCAAAGAACATTCGTGCTTTTAGTTCTCGTATTTTTTGCCGTGCTCATATTTCAAACTGTCAGTGAAAGTACAGGAGAGTTATGAAAATTTTTCTTCCTGATACTCTCATCTGAGAGAGCATATAACAGAGTTAACATAGTGTCAAAGAATTGCCTGGAGATATTTTGGGCCAATGGACGGCTGCTTTGTCGAAGGGTGGTTAAAAAACGCCTCGGATTTGAACCTTTTCTGGCCTGCCGCATTCTTCTAGGCGTATAGATGCCGGTGGTGATTGAACATGAACAACTGCCCGTGCGCGAGGCCAGGGCCGGTGATGCCGGGGCGTGGAACATTCTGTTCAAGCGCTATCAACTGCCTCTCTACACCTATGTTTTTGAACTGGTCCATCACGAGCAAACCAGCCTGGATATCGTCCAGGAATGTTTCATCAGCGCGGCGCGGCACATCGCGTCGTTGCGCGTGGACGGCAAGTTCGGTTCCTGGCTCTTTGGCATCGCCCACCAAAAATGCGTCCAACATTGGCGCAAGCGACGTCCGGACAGCGTCCCCATTGAAGAAGAGGAAGATCTCGTGGGTGACGTTGCCGGGCCCGCAGAATTGCTCATCAGCCAGGAACAGGAGGCGGAATTTCTGGCTGCGCTGGACCGGCTGTCGCCACCGCACCGGGAAGTGTTGCTGCTCCATTTTATCGAGGAATTTTCCATTGAAGAAATCGCCGGAATTACCGGGGCGCGTCCGGGCACGATCAAATCGCGGCTCCACTACGCGAAGGACGCGCTCCGCCATTTGCTGACCAAGCCATCCGAATGAAAACTTTTAAAGAACTGCTGCTGGAACGGCATCGCGGCATGGAACCGAAGCTCGACGCCGCGCGAAAACGGGCCCTGGCCGAGTTGGAACAGCCCGAGGCCAAGCCATCGTGGCGCGACTTCCTGATTTCCCTGCGCTGGCATCTGGCCGGATTGAGCGCGGTGTGGCTGGTTTTTATAGTATTGACCTTTGATTCCCACGCGGAAACCACGATGGTCATGGCCAGGGATAAAATTCCGCCAGCGCCGGTTTTGCGGGCGGAATGGATCGAAAAACGGCTGGAATTGATGGAGTTGACGCAAGCGCCCGGGGAGACGGAACCAGCCGCCTTGCCGCCTCGCCGGAGTGAAATTCTGAGCCGCTTCGAATTTGTATAAGATTTTATGGAAACGACCCCCGCATCGCCCGGAACCGAGTCAAAACTAAAACGCCGCTGGCGCCGCCGGCTGATAGTGCTGGCGTGGATCATCTCGCTGGTCGCTCTGTTTTATGGCATTGAAGATTGGCGGGGGCATCGCGCCTGGACCGCATATCGGGAGGATTATGAAGCGCACGTTGCGCCGCTGGGTTTGGAGGCTTACGTGCCGAAGGAGATTCCAGATTCGGAAAATTTTGGCGCCATTCCGATTGCCCGGCAATGGTTCACGGAACGGAACAGCACAAATTTCTTCTATACGCACGATAATTGGAGCGGGGCCCGAAAGTTGATGCCGGAGGACACAACTCCGAAGGGCGAGACTTATAGGAGGCATTTTGAAGATTTGGTGGCGTGGCAGGAAGCGTTCGTCGCGCCTGTTTCCGAGCAAGCGAAAGGAACGAAGGAGCCTCGTTCGAACAAAATGGACGCGGCATCGCGCGCGCAAGCCGCTCCGGCTGTGCTGGCCGGTTTACAGGATGATGACGGAGTTTTTGAGCAAATGCGGGCGGCCACCAATCGTCCGCAGACGCGTTACGCGATCGATTATGATTTAAACAATCCGTGGGGCATTCTTTTGCCGCACCTGGCCCAAATCAAGTTGACCTGTCTGCGGTTGCAGCTAAAAGCCAGCGCGGAATTGGCGGAGGGACAGACCGATCGCGCACTAGGGGACATCAAGTTGATGTTTTATTTGATAGACAGCCTGAAATCCGAGCCCATTGTGATTTCCTTTCTCGTTCGCTCGGCCTGCCTGCAGATTGCGGCGCAGGCGGTTTGGGAGGGATTGGCTGAGCACCGTTGGACGGACGCCCAGCTCCAGCAATTGCAATCGTGGCTTGGCTCGAATAATTTCCTCGCGGATTTTCAAAAGGTGTCCCATGGCGAGCGGGCATTCGGGGTATTGACGGCGGATCTGTTCAAAGAAAGAGGACTGGGCCTTCTCACTGACTTTGTGGAACCCTTCCAAAAAATATTCAGAGATTCGCAGGAGCCGGCGCCAGACCGGGCGATCTTGAACGTCCTCGGCCGAATCCTGCCGCGCGGCTGGTATGATTATGAAAAACTTCATTATTGCCAGGAGGAAGATCGATTGTTCATGGGGGGCGTGGACGTGGAAGCCAAAAGGGTGTATCCCAGCGTCCTGGCCGCAAATGTCCCTCACGTGCCGTCGTTTTTCTCGGCAGTGCTACATCAGGAACTTTTGGCGGCGTTGATTTCTCCTTCGGCGAGCAAGCTGGTCAGAAAAGCGGCTGCGCCGCAAACCTCGGTGGACGAGGCCGTGACGGCCTGCGCGCTGGAACGCTATCGCCTGGCCAATGGGCATTTCCCCGAAAAACTGCAGGAACTGGCCCCGGTTTTTCTGAAAAGCGTTCCCAACGATCTCTTCACCGGCGAACCGTTGAAGTACCGACGGCTGGAGGACGAGCGATTTGTACTTTACTCAGTCGGCTGGAACGAAAAGGACGACGGCGGCGTTTCCGCGCGGGAGCAGTTTTCTGCGGACGAAGGCGATTGGGTTTGGGAATATCCGGCCCCGTAATCATTTTAACAAAAACTGTAACCGGTAGGGACGCCGCGCTGCGGCGTCCGCGGACGGCCCAGCGGGCCGTCCCTACCAATCGCAGAAAAACTTCCGGCGACGGTTAAACTTAAAACGTTTCAGATTACGGAAACAATCCGCGCATCCGCTTGGCTTCCTGCACGCGCTTGACGCCGAGGCTGAGCGCGGCCATGCGCATGGTAATTTTTTGTTTCCGGCTCATGGCGAGGGTTTGGGAGAAGGCCCCTTCCAGGATGCGGAACAGCTTGTCCATCACTTCGGTCTCCGTCCAAAAAAAGCTCTGCAAATCCTGCACCCACTCGAAGTAGGAAACGACCACGCCGCCGGCGTTGCAGAGGATGTCCGGGATGACAAAAATCTCCGGTCGTTTGTCAAGTATAACGTCCGCCTCGGGAGTGGTCGGGCCGTTGGCCGCCTCGGCCAGGATGCGGCATTGGATTTTGCCCGCGTTCTCCCCGGTGACCTGGCGTTCCAACGCGGCCGGCACAAGGATGTCGCACGGCAGCGTGAGGAGGTCGGCCGGTGGAATCGTTTCCGCGCCGGTGAATCCGGCCACGGTGCGTTCGCGAGTGACGTGTTCGTCGAGTTTCCAGAGATCAATGCCGTTGGGATTGTAAAGCGTGCCGCCAATGTCGCCGATGCCGACGACCTTGACGCCGTACTTGGCCAGGGAAAAGGCCGCGACAGAACCGACGTTGCCGAAGCCTTGCACGACGGCCCTGGCGTTTTTTGGATCGAGGCCGATGGTGTCCATGGCGCGGTTAATCAGGTAACCGACGCCGCGTCCGGTCGATTCGCGGCGCCCGAGCGAGCCGCCGATGCCGACCGGTTTTCCGGTGACGATGCTGGGAACGGCGTGGCCGGTGTGAACGGAATAGGTGTCCATCATCCAGGCCATGGTTTGTTCGTTCGTGCCCATGTCCGGCGCCATGACATCGACCTTCTCGCCGATGAACGGAATCATTTCCTGCGTGTAACGGCGGGTCAACCGTTCCAGTTCCGTTTGAGAAAGCGCGCGCGGATCGCAGGCGATGCCGCCCTTGGCCCCGCCGTAAGGCAGGCCGGTCAACGCGCATTTCCAACTCATCCACATGGCCAGCGCAGCCACTTCGCCGAGGCGGACATCCGGATGATAACGCAGGCCGCCCTTGGTCGGGCCCAGTGTCAAATGATGCTGCACACGATAACCGGCAAAAACCTCGGTGCGCCCGTTGTCCATGTGGACGGGGAGCGACACTGTCATGGAACGCTTGGGATACTTGAGCCGGGCCCGTTCGTCCTCGGGAATTTGCAGGCGGTCCGCGACCAGGTCGAATTGCTGGCAGGCCATGCGAAAGGTCGGGTGATCGTAGATGTCCATGGGAGAATATTACCTCATGGGCGGATGGCCCGAAGGAAAAAATAGTTTCGATTTTCCGCTTGCAAAATCTTTGGATAAGCCTACATTGCTTTATCGATTCACCGTTTATGCGAAAGAGCGCCCATGCCGCCTCGATTCCAAGGGCATCGCTTTTTCCAGTGGGTCCGCCAGAGACCGCGACGACGGCTGGGTTTACCTTGATAGAACTGCTGGTGGTGATAGCCATCATCGCCATCCTGGCCTCGCTCCTGTTGCCGGCCCTGGCTGCGGCAAAATCCCAGGCTCTAACCACCCAATGCGCCAACAATGAAAAGCAACTGAGCTTGGCCATGCAAATGTACGCCGGGGATTGCAAGGATTACATCGTCTATCCGAACTGGGGGGACAATAATAATGGCTGGCTTTACACGGTGCCCGTGCCGAAGGCAAATACTCCGATGACCCTGGCGGAATATCAAGGAGGATCGCTCTGGGCCTACACAGGCAATCCAACGGGAGACCATCGGCAGATTTATTGGTGCCCGGTCGACGCGGCTTCCACCAATTGGTTGACAGTGGCGCCGGGTTTGACATTGGCTGGGTTCAAGGCCTTTCAATACCGCAATGAGCAATTGTCCACTTACATTATGAACGGGGCCAGCATGGGGTATTACCCCGGCCCTCCGGCGGAAGGCAATCCTCCTCAAGGAATCACTCATAGGCTGTCCGAAATCGTTACCACCACCGCCTACGCCGCGTGGGAACCCGGCCTGCAGGATCCGGGCGACGCTTACGGGGACGCCTCAAGTGAACCTATCAACTCAGGCAGCGGCGGGTGGCAGGGGCCGTTTCCCATTCATGGCGGAACTTTTCCGCAGAATCCCAAAGGCTGCAACTGTTTCGCTTACGACGGTCATGTCCAATATCTTTCGGGGTTGGTAGCGACGAATCTGCTTAATACAGCTCCGCAATCACTCTGGTGCGACCCGGATTCTGTGAATGGAAAAGGGGGAAAAGGCGTCGGCGGCTGTACGATTTGGCCGGCGGCCTCGTCTCCCTAGTGCCATCCTCGTTCACGCCGTTAACTTGACTCCCGCTTCCTGCATTCGTTTCAAGCGTTGGGTCAGCAGGTTGAGGAACAGGCCGACGTCCGTCACTACGCCGAGGGATTCAATGGAGCCGCGATCGCTGAGTTTGGTCACCACGGCGGGATTGATATCGACGCACACCAACCGCACGCCCGCAGGCGTCATGTTGCCGACGCCGATGGAATGGAGCATGGACGAAAGCATCAGGATCAAGTCGGCGTCCCTCAGCAGGCGGGCGTAATCTTCCTGGGCATGAATCAGGTCCATTTGCGTGTCGGGCAGGGGACCGTCGTCGCGAATGGAGCCGGCCAGCGAAAACGGCACGCTTTGGCGGACGCATTCGTAAAAAACGCCGCGCGTCAGGACGTTCTGTTCGACCGCGCCGGCGATGCTGCCGCAGCCGCGAATGGTGTTGATGGCCTTGAGATGGTGGCGATGGCCTCCTTCCATGGAGGAACCGTTTTTCAAATCGACACCGAGGGACGTGCCCATCAGCGATTGTTCGATGTCATGAACAGCGATGGCGTTGCCACCCAGCAGGGCCTGCACGTAACCTTCGCGCACGAGCCAGGCCAGATGTTCGCCGCCACCGGTGTGAATGACGACGGGGCCGGGCACGACGACGATTTTGCCGCGCTGCTCGCGGATGCGGTGCATTTCCCAGGAAATCTGGTCCACCACGAGTTCGACGCGACGTTCGCTTGACACACCCGCCGCCATGAAGGAAAACTCGTGGCCGCTTTGCGCGCCGCGGCCATCGCGTGATTCGGTCTTGCGCACGGTGCGCACGCCGTCGCTGCCAACGACCACGGTATCGCCCGCCTTCAAATAGCGGAACAGCGTGCAACGCGCCGCCTTGCGGTTTTTCTCCACGACGATGACCGCGTCCATGCGTTGGTCCTGCACGCGCAACCAGCGTCCGGCCACGCGCATTTCTGTCGGATAAATATTGGTGGCCAGAAAATCCTCCGGCGCGACGCCCGGATGAGTCACGGTCTTGAGTTCGGCGTCATTTTCCTTTTTCTCGCCGGCCACCGCGCCCAGTTCGATCATGCCGCCCATGATTTTGTCCATGACCTCGTCGGACGGCGCGGAAACGAGGATGTCCGCGTGCGACGTGCTCTGGCGCTGCTTGCCCAGGTTGAAATGGAGAATTTGAAAACTGCCGCCGCTGTTCACGGCCAGGTCCAGCGCGCGATCCATCAAGCCGGAGTCAAGCAAATGGCCGTCCAGTTTCAATTCGCGGCTTTGCACGGAACTGGACGGCTTGCCGTTGGCAGGTTCGGGCTCGGTCAGGCGCAAGGTCAGGCATTTGGCGCCGCCGCCTGCCTTGAGGAATTCGCCCAGCGGCGTTTCGACCGCCTCGAAACCGGCCTCAGCCAGGCGCTGGCGCAAATCCGCGCTGGCCTGGTTGACGAAAATTTTTCGGCCAACGTTGATGGCGTTGCAAGCGAAGCTCACGGCGTCGGTTTCGCGGGCGATGATGCGTTTTTCCGGCGGCACGCGTTGTTCAATGCGGACATTGGAATAGGCGTCGAACGCCTGCGGATGATAAAGCAGGAAACCGTTTTCCAGCGGGCAAAAGCAGGTGTCAAGATGATAAAAGCGCGGGTCCACCAAACGGAGGGAAACGACCTCGATGCCCAGCCACTGGGCGAGCAGGGGATGGGCGGCCAGTTCGCTGCGGAACCCGTAACCGGCCCACAACACGCCGCGATCATGGTCCAGCAACGCGTCGCCCGCGCCTTCGAAAGGAAGGTCGGCCGGCAATTCAAGGACTTCAAAGCCCTGCTTCTTGAACCATTTTTTGAAAAGCGGTTCCTCGCCCTGGCGTTCGCGCGGCAGAAAGCGGGCCAGGACAAATTTCTTGCCGAGCGCGATGCCGGCATTGGCGGTGAACACCATGTCCGGCAACCCGGACACCGGCGCGATGCGGTCCACTTGCGCTTCTTGTTCCAGCAAGCCGCACAGGGTTTCCCATTGGGTGGCCGCCGTGGCGCGGGAGGATTTGTGGATGTTTCCTTCCATCCACGGATTGATGACGTAATCGACTTCGTAGTAATCCGGCGGACACATCAAAAAGCGCGGTTTCGAGGTCATGGTGCCTCAATCTACGGGAGACCCCGGCAACTGGCAAATGGACCTCCCACTTATTTTGACAGGCGCCATCCAAGCTGTTCAACGCAAGCAACTTGCGCGAATCAACGGCGGATGTTGACTTCGCCGCTCAGGCACCAATCGTTGTGGCCGCAGTCGATGGCGGTGAAGTGCGATTGGCGAACCTGGTCGGCCAGCGCCTTGGGATATTTGATGGGAATAATTTTGTCGTCGATCGCGCCGAAAATATCGACCGGCCCCTTGAAACTGCGTAACGCTTCCACGTTGTTCCAGCGGTCGCGCAACATCATCCAGACCGGCAGATAACGAAATTTCTCGGAGGCGACGCGCACCAAAATATCGAACGGAACGACCAGCACGATTTTGTCCGGCGGGTTCGTTTGCCCGGCCAACATGCAGGCGGGCCCGCTGCCGAGCGATTCGCCGATGGCGCAAACGGGCGTGGTCGGGAATTTCTTGCGCAACATTTGATAACCCTCGACTGCGGCCTGGTTGATGGCCTCGCGCGACGGGCTGCCTTCGCGATCACCGTAGCCGGGATATTCCAGCACGTAGAGCGAATCCTGGTCGGACAGGCAGCGCAGCACGTAATCGCGGTCGGCCGCGCGGCCGGCGTTGCCGTGGGTCATGAACCAGATCGTATGCGGATTGGGCGCTTCGCGGCACCATGCGATGACGCGGCCCCCTTCCGGCCACGGCTTCAGCTTGGAAGAACTTTTATCGTGCGAAGGAAAGTAAAGGAGGGACCGCTGCCAATAATAAAAAAGGACAATCAGGACAACGTAGAGCAGCGATAAAATGACAAGTATTCTCAACATGGATTTGAAAAACCGCGGAAGGCGCATAAAAGAGGAAACACCGCGGACAGCCTTTCAGCTCATGGCATTTCCCTCAACTTCATTTTGAAACAGTCGGTTTGCAATCCCTCCATTGAGCCGACCCCGCCCGCCCATGTCAACACCAGCAACGAAGTTTTAGCGGTCAGAGTTCGTGGACGATGTCCCGCAATCGCACCCTTAACACTTTCGCCACACGCAAAAGCACATCCACCGTCGGAACCTTGTAACCCCGTTCAATTTGCCCCATATAAACGGGATTCAAATCAACCTTTTCGGCAAGCTTTTCCTGGGTCAAGCCTGCCGCCTTTCGGTGCTTCCGAATCCCCTCACCTAAAATTTTTCGATCTTTCTGAGAAACCACGCGCGGATAAGCCAAACAATCGCCGTGCCTGCTGGACAGATTCTAATAGGTATCATTTTGCGCTTGCACTTTTTTGGGAGTTCTTGAAGATATGGACTGTGGTCTGTTTGACACCATCACGGATGTTGCAGGTATTTGCGACGGTAATTGTTGCGCTTTTTGGGTCCATTCCACTTGCTTTCAGCCAGCCGGCGCTGCCGCCTGATCCGTTTTTGGGGGATTATCCGTTCGACACCACCAATTGGCTTTCAATTGACGGCGATGCGCCCATCGCTTCCACCAATCTCGTCAGCGTTTCGTTGTGGAATAAAAACGCCCTGCTGTTGGACACGACCAACGCCGCGCCTGCTTTCCTGAATTACAACGTGGTGGAGAGCGATGGGTTTACTAACGTGACCTTCGACCAAGGCGCTGTGCGATGCGTCTTCATCACGGATTGGGCCACGGCGGACACCAATCAAAATGGAACTGGCCCCGGTGATATTGGTTATCTGGTCGCAGCGGGTGATTGGTCAAGCGGCGCGCCTGATGGTTTTTGGGCGATCTATATCGATCCGGGTGGAACGAATATTTATTTCGGTGGCGTAAGCAATTCCACCACGAATATTTTCGTCAGCGCGCCCATTTCGTGGCCTTCCAACTCCATCCACCTGATTGCGGCTCTTTATTCCAGCACAAATTCACAGCTTTTTCTCGACGGCCAAGTCGCGGCCACAAGCGGTCCCGTAACCATCGTGCCCGCCACCAACACTTGGACGAACGGCTTTTTCGTTGGCTCAGACAATAACGGCTACGAACAAGCTCGCGGTGTGTTTTCCAGCTTGGAGTTTTTCGACTCCAACGTCTTTGATCCTGATTGGTCGGAGTTCTTCTCAGGTGGTTACATATTCACCAATGGCTGGCCGCGCCTGACTAACGCTTATTACACCTGGCTGGCGGCGCAAGGAGGCGGGTTCAGCTTCGGTGGAGGCGGGGCCGACTATTGGATCGCTCCGCCCACTCCCACAAACTCAGTCAATACCAATTATGCGAACTATGCCAATTTCTGGCTGATTGGCAGCAACAGCCCGACGCAGGTGTATGTGAGCGTTGTCAATACACTCAGCAATATCGCCTATGAAGTTCTGACGAACGACAATCTGGCTTCAACCAATTGGGGTGTATGGCAAGCCTTCGTAGCGAGCAACGCCGTTACCCCGATGCCGCCGCTCAATCTCACTTCCAACGCGCTTTTTTTCCGAGGCGTGATGATCAGCCAAACGGGCACCAACGGCCTGCCCGATTGGTGGTGTCTGGAATACTTCAACACGCTCAACGTTGACCCCTATGCGGACCCGGATGGGGATGGCCTTTGCAACCTGGACGAGTTCACGCTGGGCACCAATCCAACAAATGCCTATTCGCTTTCCGCGTTGCATAAAGACGCTGCGGCGTTGCTGCTCGCCTTCACGAATTACGATTCAGGCTGCACGTATCAACTTTCCATCGCTAGTTGCTCCGACACCAACGTCCTCTTGGCCACCATTACCCCGACCTTGGTCGGCACGAACTACCAGATTTACAGCCATGACGAATCCGACACCAATAATACATGGATTGTGGAGACGAACTTTGTCGGAACGAACACTTCAACGACCGTCCCAATTTATTTAAACGGCCGGACGCTGTGTCTGATTGGCGGTTACGGCGAAGACAGCGATGGCGACGGATTACCAGACGGTTACGAAGTGCTGGCCACCTGGACGGACCCCTATTTGCCGGATACCGGTCTTTCCGGCACAGGAGACGGGTACAAAGACCCGGACGGCGACGGCTATTCCAACCTCCAGGAGATGTTCAATGGAACCAATCCTCATGTGTTTAATACGCCTTCCGGCCCCCTTGCCCCTGTCGCCGACTTTTCTGACGGAACAAATGAGCTTACGTTGACGTGGCGGCCTGCTAGCGGGCCTGTCATCGGTTACGTTATTTCCGTTTCGGAGGATTACACCTATGTCCCCATAGCGACCAACAGTGTCGATCAACTCAGTTATTTGATATCCGACCTCGCGGCTTACGGTGTCGATCCCGGATACTATCAAACCACGATGTTTTCGGTCACTGCTATTTATACTCAAGGGCCTTCCTTCGTCATTCCGGGAGGGATCGTTTACCACCCTGCGGTTGCCGCGATGGCCCTCGCTCATGGACCAAGTGGCGCAACATATCTTCTGACGTCGGCAGCCAATTCCAACGTCCTTGCCTATACCAACTTCGTTGGCATCATCGACTCTGAATACTATCCGGAAGCAAACTATTACGATCAACCGCAGGAATCCTATCCCGGGGGATATGGAGATCCTATCTACAATCCAGTATGGTTTCCGGCGTCCCAATTTACCAATGCAATCGCCATGCTTACCACCAATCAGATGCCTCTTTACGCTTCTACCTTTTTCCTGTCTCCGTCATATCAAATTTCCTACGCGCTATTTTCAAACAATGTTCTGGGAAATCCGCTTAGAATTCAGAATACAGTTCTGAACGTTCCTTTCATCGATGGAAGCCAACAGATGAAGCAAAATGTTCGCTTCCTTTTGATGGCCGCCAACGATCAGAGTTTTGCCTTTGCGCTATCGGGCGGCGGTTCCAGCCAGGCACCGACCAATTACGTTTACTCAAGTTTTTACGCGATAAATGATTTTTATCAAATTGCATCCCTTGATCACTTTGCCCCATTTGAAGACAATTATTTTTACCGTAACTTTGTGTTCGATGTTAGTTCCGCCGACACGAACGGAACTTATGCTGCGGGTTTTGACCCGCAAGGCGAGTACGATTCTTATTACTATGAATTTACCAATACGCCTGCCTTCCAGTTTCCGACCTATGATTATGTGACGTTAAGCAATCAAGCCCCCATCCCGGGACTGTTGCCGATGGATACGGCGCAATGGGTGGGCTTCCATATCGGCTATGATAACGGCGCTGCCTCCTTTGGCGCCTATGAATCTGGCGGAGTCTGGGGAATGTCCAACTATGTCAACATTTTCGGTTTGCCTTACACCGCTTTGGGTTTGCCGGTCTCCAACGAAATTGTGAGTTTGTCGCCGGGAGGTTCTGTGACAGGGTATGAGGGCGGATATTATTTCGGCAACCCATTCTATGTGAGCACGACTGAGCCTGAACTGCAAACGGTCGGCTATTATTTTGGCCGTCCTGGAACCGATCCGATTCCCGGATTTTCGCCCGGTTACTTTGATGTCACGAACGTGACACCGCCCTTGATGCTGGGTTCTGTGGGCACACCCATGCTTTTGGCGGGTTATGAGAAGCAGGCAGTGCTAAACGGTTACACCAATGTCTTCGCCTACCTTGGGCAATACTTCACCAACGCCTTTGTCGTCAGCAACGGTGTTGTGACAACCAATCCAACCGGTGTTCTCTCGGAATACGGCGAATTCTTTCCGACGGCCCCCGGCCAAGTCGCGCTCATGACCAAACCCGATCCTGACCAAACCAATATTCAGGGGACTTGCCTTTTGGACATCATACGGCTCTCCCTCGACGTTAACCACGACGGCATCATGGACGAATCGTTTACGGGGCCTGACAATAGCAGTTTTAACACACCTTACCTCTTTTGGATCAACAATGATTATGACCGATGGACCACCGATATTCCTCTCGTTTTTACCCCTTATGAAGACGACGTAGAAAGCAACACGTCCCCCGCTATCGTTCCCTTCACCGGGAAGTCGGGGCCAGATTGTGAATACCGGGATGCCTTCGGGAATCGAATCATCCCATGCCCCCGCGATTTGGAAGACTACGCGCGACTTTGGGTGTCTGGATTCTCATCCAATGTTCTGGCCAACTTGCCGTCCGGAAGCACGGTCACATTAAGCTGGGCCGGTTATGGAAGTTCTCCGACGATTGATCTGTTCCAGGCAGCGGACTCGGACGGAGGCATCGGTTATTTAACAAACCTGGCAACTGCAAGCAATCAGATCAACACCAATCTTTGCCCGTATATCGGGCGGCTTGGCCCCGGCTCGAATATCGTTTTGAACAGTTCCACGTTCAGTAACGGTTGGGCGGGCAACCATTTCATTTGGTGCGGAGTTGGCTCAGGCCTCGATCAATTGAACCTCACCGTTAAGGATGGTAGCGGCAATGTGCTTGCCCAATCGTCGCAAACCCTCCAAATCGTCGATGTCAAACAGATGTACGAGCGGTGGACTGTTGGCGATAATGACCAGAATAAGCCAATGTCGGAGATTGGGCCATCGGTCAGCGCGATCCCGCTTGCAGACAATCAGCCAAATGGTCCGACCGGCCAGGGCTATGCCTACGATGGTGGTTATGACAAGAACGACACTTATATTCTTTATGTTCATGGGTGGTTTGAAAGTGCCTGGAAGAAGGACAGCACGGCGCAAACGGCTTTCAAACGCCTCTATTGGCAGGGGTATCAGGGCAGATTCGGCATCCTCCACTGGCCCTGTTATTCTCTGACCATTTTAAATCTCCCCATTTTTGATGAAAGCGAATGGCAAAGCTGGAAAACCGGTCTGGCCCTTGAAGGCTTGCTCGCCAAGCTCAACGGCATGTATCCGAGCAATGTTTATCTTTACGCCCATAGCCAGGGCAATGTGGCTTCCGGTGAAGCGCTGCGCCTTGCTACCAATCAAATTGTAAACACCTACGTGGCCTCGCAGGCTGCGGTTTCTGCGCGCGCTTACGACAACACGCTCTCCAGCGACGCGATACCTCATTATAGCCTGCTGCCAACCTACACCATTCTAACGCCAGATTCAGAGGGGTTTTATTACACGAACGGCGCATCGTCATATTTTAACAACGCCGTAGGCGCTGGGCAGTATATTGATTTCTTCAATCCAGTGGATTGGGCGCTCATGGGCGACAAATTTACCCATCCGGGCTGGCTCAAAGACCAGTCCTCCAAGCCGGATGGTTATGCCGGATACGATTACATCTCCCCGACCTTAACAATTCCGTTTGGATATTATTACCAACATCTCGGTCTCCAGCGACAGGGCCGTGGCGTAGGCAATTGGCCCGAAGTTGCGTTACAGTTCCCGTGCGATACTTACGAGATTTTTGCCATGTGCTGTCAATCCTACTCCCTTGCCCTCGGCGCGCAATCGGATGTCGGCTCGGGTTCCGGGCCATTTACTTCCGAGGCTCAAGTTGACCTAAGTGGTGATCCTATTAACTTTCAAAGCACCCTTATTTATCACGATGGCCAATTCACCGTCGATAACATGACCGTGGGACCGTATTGGCGGCAGGTTTTGCATAGTTATAATTTAAAATGAGCTGGATTGTTTGATCGTTATGATGCGCACGATATTATCACTGCTTCTAATTTCGTTTTTCCCGAAATCGCTAGATGCACAAGTGGATGACGAATTTCATGGCAGGCAAAATACTGCCATCAACTTCTACGGGAAGGTGGTTGATCAGGATGGGCATCCCATACAAGGAGCCTTGATTGAAATGGAATTGATTGCGGGAGAATGGGTTGCTCTGCCTGAAAACCCAAAGGAACTTGTCGTCCGTTTGAAGCCGAGCGATCTTCAGGCTTTAAGCGACGCTCAAGGCTCATTCCCTTTAACAAATCTAAGCGGTCATAGTGTTCGGTTGAAATCCATCACTATGAAAGGTTATGAGATGTCCGCACACTTCCGGCGCCTTTATGCTTTCAGCGCAACCTCCCAGCCGTTCCGTTCAGACCCGACAGATCCTGTCGTATTCGTCCTTTGGCAAACAGGCAAGAAACCGGCTATCGAAAGCAGTGATAACCATTATCGTTTTCCTCCAGGCCAGCCTTTTAGAATCGATCTAAGGCAGTCTCCGACTCCTCACACGACTGAATCTTCAGGGGATCTTCAGGTTCTTATTTTGCGGCCCAAAGAAGCATCCAAACGAAGCAAATATGATTGGTCTTTTTCCATTCAAGGCGAAAATGGAACTTTGATTCAACCTACTAACCGCGACTATTTTCAAATGCCTTTTGCGCCATCCAACGGCTACACAAACGCTTACGAGCAAACTTATCAGGCCTCCGGCCAAAATTGGCGGCAGGCAGGCCACATGCAATTTTATGTAAAACTTCAAAATGGGAAATCTTCGGGCAAAGTCGCTCTTGCGTGGGACGCGGTGGCGGCTGCGAACGGTCCGGATACCAACTTATGCAGCATGCGTGTTCGATACACAATTAATCCAGTCGGCTCCGCGCTAACGGAGTAGATTCCGTGGCCTACAATAAGTGAACTCTGCAGGCCATGTGCATAATTATTAGGTGCCTAGCAACCTTGGTTTCGGTCGGACTGCTTCTCGAAAGCGTGGTTGACGCCCAACTAGACGATGCTTTTCACGGAAGGCAAAATACCCTTATTAACTTTTACGGAAAAGTCCTTGATCAAGACGGCAAACCGGTACAAGGCGCCGTGATTGACTGTGATCTGCACTCTGGTGAATGGATTACATTGCCGGGGAACAAGGAGCCGGCTGTGCGAATGAGGTTTGATGGTTTTAAGCGCGAAAGCGACTCGAATGGAATGTTCGTGCTGACAAATCTGACTGGTCGTAGCATTGATATTAAGTCAATAAAAAAAGATGGCTATGACCTCTCGCACGACATTAGGAATCTCTATGCGTTTAGCGGGTCCGCTCAACCTTTCCGTTCCGACCCAAACGACCCTGTGATCTTTGTGCTGTGGCAAAAGAGTCGGAAACCTGCACTGATGAGCAGCGACAAGTTTTTTCGCTTTGCGCCAGAAGTCCCGTTTACAATTACCTTTGGAAAACCTTCCACCCGTCAGATCAATGATCCTGAAGCAGATCTTCAGGTGCTCATCGTGCGGCCCAAAGAAGCATCCAAGCGAAATAAATACGATTGGTCATTTTCTCTTCTTGGGCAAAATGGAACTTTGATTCAACCAACTAACCGCGACTATTTTCAAATGCCATTTGCGCCATCCAATGGGTACACAAACGCTTACGGGCAAATTTATCAGGCCTCGGGCGAAAATTGGCGGCAGGCAGGCCACATGCAATTTTATGTAAAACTTCAAAATGGGAAATCTTCGGGCAAAGTCGCTCTTGCGTGGGACGCGGTGGCGGCTGCGAACGGTCCGGATACCAACTTATGCAGCATGCGTGTTCGATACACAATTAATCCAGTCGGCTCCGCGCTAACGGAGTAGATTCCGTGGCCTACAATAAGTGAACTCTGCAGGCCATGTGCATAATTATTAGGTGCCTAGCAACCTTGGTTTCGGTCGGACTGCTTCTCGAAAGCGTGGTTGACGCCCAACTAGACGATGCTTTTCACGGAAGGCAAAATACCCTTATTAACTTTTACGGAAAAGT
>Ga0206875_1124_pt1 | contig 17580 bp, 15 predicted proteins | sample Alteio_BWOrgCont_9_FD_152616 | JGI IMG/M metagenome (GOLD analysis project Ga0206875, IMG submission 152616) | Enriched cells from forest soil in Barre Woods Harvard Forest LTER site, Petersham, Massachusetts, United States -... | ecosystem: Environmental > Terrestrial > Soil > Temperate forest > O... | reverse complement strand
GACTTGGACGAACGCCGTCGCCAATCTTCAGAAGCGACAAATGTTTCTCGACAACTGGAGAGACAACCCTCCAAGCGCACTCGCCGTAGCAGTCGCGTTCTTGACCGCCGTCTGAAGGTTATTGATGTAATCTAGGCTCCACGTTTCCGCAGTGACATTGTGGTCGGTGGGAGCAAGATCGACGAGAACACGTGTTTGCTCTTTTGGAGAGTAATTCGCCAAATTGAGCTTGGTGATGGCGTCGATCAGGGCGTTATCGATGGCGGCTGTAGGTGCAGCGAGTGCGCTTGGAGGGTTGTCTCTCCAGTTGTCGAGAAACATTTGTCGCTTCTGAAGATTGGCGACGGCGTTCGTCCAAGTCTGGAGCAAGTCGGCCGGGGTTGCGGCGGGCGGTTGGTAGGCCACAATCTTTGCAACCTCGGTATCCAGTTGATTGACGCGTGGCGCGAGCGCCGCAGGGGTTAGGACGTCTTTCTGCAGAGCGGTGAGCACGGAAATTGTGGCTTTGGACCAGGTGCTCGGCGATAGCCATGGGTTTGGATATCCTTTGTCGTCCCAAGCGAGTGCCACCGTGCAGGCGGTGGCTGGCGGCGACTGGGTGGCGATCAGAATTTCATTCATGACAATGCTGGGATCGTATTCAGAAAGAAGAACCCTCTGCGTGGAGGCCGCCTGTTTCAGCTGAGTGCGCATGGCGGCGAAGGGGTCGGGCGGAGGACCCAGCAGATTGGGAACAACAAAGGAGTAATTGACGTCGTCAACAAAGGTCATCTTGGTAACCGTTCCATTCACAGACTGGAACGCATTTTCGAAGGGATCGGGTGGGGTCGTGTCGCCAGCTGTCTTGAAATCAAGAGAAAGGCTTTCGAACGGACTTGCATTGATGATGTGGACAGTCACAGTATCGCCACGGCGAAGGTAAACAGTGGGTGGCACGACTGGACGCAAGCGGTCAATGTATAGGTCGCAACTGCGATTGATCCCAGTAGCCGAGCAGGTCGGTTGTTTCGCTGGCAAATCGAGACAGGCATTGGTAGTTTGCGCAGATGCCCACGTTGCAAAAACGGCAGGCACGCAGAAAAATATTAGAATCGGACGCAGGCACGGACGCATAGGAGTTACCTCTCGGCTAATGCGAATGTGACCTGAGAATGAAATCCAGCAAGTTACAGATAAAACCGTCTATAGCGGTTGATACTTGCAGTGCCAAGAGTGCTTTTGTTGCAGCTGAGGCGACGTATGCCCCGCGACTGCAGTTCGCATCTAGTCGTACTTGGCTAATCGTGAAATTGTGCGTGAACGATAGTCTTGTGTCAAGCAAAAGATGCTACATTTCTGACAGACCTGTGACCAACCCAGAAGCATCTTCCACGCCGGACTGGTGTCCGTCCGTCATGGCAGCTCCGGATTCAAAGCAACAGAGCGGGACCGTCAGATCTACTAAGTCTGACGGCGTGTGGAGGACTGACATATATACCTATTGAGCGTCTTGATAAGCGAAAGGATTTCGCAAATTCTTTGTCTGAAGTGAAGGAATGAACAATGAAGGCCAATGAGCGCTTATACCAATACCTGGTAGTAATAATTGGGAATTATCCATATCTGACAACTGGTAATTTTCACCGAGTACCAAATCTTGGTGACGAGAAGTCAACCTATCGATACCTACCTATTAATCTGTGCAAATCACCGCCAATTTCAGCAGCGAGCGCGCATGCCCCAACGTTTCGACGTCGCTGAATTTGGCGCGCAATACATTGCCGCCAGAACTGTATGGCAGGGCGATGTAGGCCACGATCTACCCGCGCAAGGATTTCCTGCTGCCAGGCTTGGCACCGACAAAAGATGCAACCTACAGTACAGCGTAATGGCCGCCTATTTGGTCTTCTGAAATACTGACAGGAGGAGTGCGAACGCTGCAGCAATTGCTTGGATTACCCCCGCAATCATCGCTATAACACCGGTCGACCACGAGAGTCGGTCGGCGAGTCGGTTTAATGGTTCTCCGTTTAGCCATGCTTCAGATATACCGCCAAACATTAGCTTCGTATCGAAGGCACTAGATTCGCCTACAGTAATTGGCATAAATCCTTTTGCCGTTTTGAAACCCTTTATGTCACGAAATTCCAGGGTGCTCGGAGAGCTTATATCGGGTACAGCTTTTGAGCCAAGCATGACATTGCCGAGTGCGCCTTCAAAAACTAAATTCGCCATGGGACCGAATACACTAAAACCCCGCGATGGAGGGGCCGGTGGAAACCGGAAATCCATTAGCTTCTTCTCATATAAGAAAGCGTCAGCTCCAGTGCTTGCAATTTGAACTAACTCTGGATACTCAATGTTCACTTTCTCAGCACTATCGTGATGCTTTAGACGCTGAGCGATTTGGTCGAACTCTTCCAGTTCATCGGCCGTACGCTGCAATCGCAACGAAATCGCCCCGGACTCCGACACCGTCAACCAGTCTTGTGGTTGTGGGAGAATTTCTTTCTTTTCAATTTGCGCAAAACGCGCGAGAGCCTCACGGGTAGTAGGGATTACTGCGACTCGCGCGCTGAATACCGGATCGATGACGACACCAACAGACGATTGACCTTGACCAACTTTTAGGGAGCTTCCGTCGAAGTGCTCGCTGAGCCACACCGAAGCATTAGGACCTTCTGTCCAGAGGATCGTTCGTTTTCCCAAGAGATCGAGGGCCGGGACTTCAGCGTTACTGTCCGAATCTTCGGCTTCCCCGTAAGCGGTTTCCAGGGTTCTCGGCAATCGGGGAATCCCTGTCCGAAGTGCCTCATATGATTCACTAATCTCCACCACGTTTGGGCTTGAAGGAAAAAGTGCGGGTTGCAGCCGGAGTGATACCGTAGACGCTCCCATCGGAAGCCATGCGCCAAGCGGCGTCTCGCCGAACTGGCGAATTTGCAATGGTTGGTCAGTGACTATTACGGCATACTGCACGCTCGCGATTATGTTCGTGGAACTTTCAGGCATGGCTTGTGCGCTGAACTGTGAAAGTATGGCGCTAGGATCGAACGAGGTAGGCACAGGGCCGAAAGTTTTGCTTGGCAGCCCTAGCCATGGTCCTCCAGCGAAAATCTCTCCAGGCCACGGTGCTGAAATTACGTATGCTGTAAGCGGCGCTGACCCACTCCGAGATATCGTAAGATGACGGGCAGCGAAGCTAATGCCACGCCACGTATCAGCGTCTTGCTCGTTCCAGCAGCCGCACATAGGGCTGATCTGGTTCTTGCTAGGACCATTATATGAAAACTTCATCTCGTCAAATGATCGAAGAGTGGCTCCAAGCCTCACCTCGCGTGCGCGACCAAATTCCCAATAGGCGCCACCCGTTGCCAGCAGACAACTCAAGACGAACCAAACAGAGAACGCAAAGCGTCGCTGGGTGAAGGTTGGACGCCGACGGCGGCTAGGTCGTAGCAACCCAAAATTAGATTCGCAGCGGGTTTTCTTTTTTCGGTGGCTCACTTGCCTCCTTATAGAAAGCCGGGGAATATTGGTCTTCTGCTGGTCTAGCCTCAGCCACCACTCCGACAGTGGCGTATTAGCCAGCGTATTCACTCGGCGAAAAAGAACCTTCCTTGGCCGTAAACAATTGCGACGCCTTTCGGTTTTATTGCACCCATCCTAGTTCGTAGAGATATCTCTGACAACAAGTATTTCCTAAAGCGCTGAATCACTTTGAAACTTATGAGCATTCTGAGGGTACTGTCCAGCTGAACCCTGGTGTAGGGTGAGAGCTTCGATCCCAAGTAGTTCGCCAGCCACAAACACCCTTGAGGTGGTTTTAGTTCGGATAAGTGCGCTTGTCGCCAGTGGCGATAGAGCATCATGAGAAGCCCTGATTCCTACCCGCCTCGACCCTATGGCGACACTTTTGTTGAATGTAGTACTAGGGTTATTGCAATTATGCCCAATATCACACCGGCCCATTGCACGCTATTGACGCTTTCATTAAATACGAAGTGTCCAATACCGACATTTGTCAGGATGGTGATTATTAGTACAAAAGCTGTGGTTATTGACAGCCCTCCTAAACGGATCGCAATCATGAAAAACAGCACTGTAAATATATTTACCCCGAAACCTATATAAAACCACTCGTGGCCGCCAGTCGTTCTCCATAGTTCTGAGCAAATATCACCAATAGTAGAACAAGCAAGATTGGCAGCAATACTTGCAAGCAGCGCCAGCGTTAATTTCATTTGAGATTCTTTGGTTAATTCCTGTCCCCATTTACCTCCAACCATATCTAACCGAGTTGGCTTTCTATAACTATAGCACTTTGTTATGTTTAGCTCTAATTTGCCATCTGCATATTTTCATGGCGACGACCAGATAACTTTTGGGCGACGTGTGCACAAACCGACTTCACTTACAGGAAGATAGCCGCCGTTTATTATTGCCATCCTTACGAAGCATCTTGAGCATGCTCGTTTAGAGCTTCTCATTCTGCTTTTGCGGAATCGGCCTGCATGTTATTCCCGCCCAGACGGAACACTCGTACCTTCAATAGGTAGAGGCAAACCTTGAGCAAAGCATAGATAACTAAGAATTATCCGCAGTGAGAATGACGATGAATGATGCGCTTAACAGGATTTCAGCGAATGGATTCATGCAGATACCCATAGCACATTCCACTCAACAGCTCATCGATACCACTATCAAGGCCGCGTTTGCATTCTTCCGGCTTCCTGAGAAAGATAAAGCCACCAACGTTCTTCCAAACGATTGTGGTTATAGGCCAATGGGTGTCGAGTATTCCCAGTCTTCCGTGCGACCTGACGCCATTGAATCCTTTACAGCTAGTATGCGCAGCCGCGTAGCTGGATCTGACCTATCGAGCCCATTTGCCTCGCATCTGCATGCTCTTATGATTAATACGATCGAGCTGCTTGAGCCGATTGCAGAAGCCTTGGTTTGTGAGGTCGCGGCCTCACTTACCCATGACTATAGGCATAGTAAGACTATCTGCGGAGCATTACATCGCTGGTCATGCCTTCAACTGAACTACTCGCGTCCCGCGGAAAGCTCCTGTGAATTCATTAACGACGCTCACGAAGACGGCCACCTGTTGACAATCTTGCAGACGACAGAAGCTGGGCTAGAGGTGATGAAAGCGGACTCGAGCTACATGCCCACTTCTACTCGTTCTGGCGAACTCTTAGTTATGCCTGGGAAAACAATGTGGCTGCTTTCCGGGGGCGTTGTCGCGCCTCTCTATCATCGCGTGCGCCGACATGAGGACGTGCCCGAACGCCTATCGATGCTCTTTTTTGTTGACATGGATCCGAAGGCCTGTCAGCCGTGGATACAGAACAATATAAGCATAAGCGAAGATATCGCTGAACATGTCCTCACCAATGGTAAGCGATTCGGGTTGAGCGGATTTGGATCGGAATAAGGGGAGAGTGATGTCTAGCTGGCTATTAGGATTAGGCGGGTCCGATCATGATTTCTCAGCGGCTCTTTCGCAAGGGACTGATCTTAGGGTTGCCATCGAGCAAGAGCGGCTTTCGCGTCGAAAGCACAGCATACCGCTCTGGTATGAGAGTCCGAATCAGCGTTCGATAGAATACTGTCTTGACACTGTTGGAATTGAGTTGCGGGATGTAGATGCAATTGTCTCAAGTGATACATTGCCAGCTCGCGTTCGCCATGATCTACGCGAGTATCCTTTAGAGCTCTATCCACACCATTTGTGCCACGCCGCATCCGCCTACATGATGCTTACACCAGGTATTCGGGCTGGCGTTTTGGTGTGGGATGGTTATGGATCGATTCTCGAAGGCCAATCAGATCAGCTTCGTTTACAGCGTGAAACTATTTCTTTTTTTATGTTCCATCGGGATGGATACGAGCAACTGGGTGGCACGGCCGGATTAGCCTTTTTTGAGAAAGACGATTTCCCGGTTAGTGTGACGAACTCGGTCGGGATGCTATATGAACTAATTACTGGATTGCTTGGATATGATCCTATGGATGCAGGCAAGGTTATGGGGCTGTCCTCCTACGGTGTTCCGCGGTATGTGAAGGAGCTGGAGAAGTTTGTTACGTTTGGAAGCACTATGTCTGATTGCTTCCGATGTGATTTTGATGATGGCCGCTTAGCTTCTACCATCGAAGAACTGCTGCTTTCTCGGGTGAGCACATTCACAGTAAAGGCCGATATAGCCGCAAGTCTTCAGGCGATTACGAATAGAACGCTCCTGCATTGTGCTAGCTTTTTCGCCAAGCAGAGAGTGCAGAGTCTCTGCATTTCGGGCGGTTGTGGGCTGAACACAGTTGCCAACTCCTATTTAGTGGCGAATTCATCCCTCAATGTCCCCTTGGTTATTCCGCCGCATTGTGGAGATTCTGGCCTCGCTTTTGGGGCACTTTGGCTCGAACTCCATCAACGAACTCACACCATGCCGCAAATGACATTCCGTGGCAGTTCAAACCCGACAAAATTTTCCCGACCAGGTAGAAGTTATACCTCTCAGGAACGTCAGCTGGCAGTCCAAGATTTTTATCCACGCCTGATGCATGATCCAGCCGTCTCATCGGCCGCCGAACTAGCAAAAGTATTAGCAGAGGGTGCGGTCGTGGGTGTGTTGAATCTAGCTTCGGAGGTTGGACCGCGTGCTTTAGGTGGACGCAGCATCTTCGCCGACCCGAGATCTGTTCTCACGCGGGAGCGGATCAATCGAGTATTCAAGGGGAGAGAGCCCTTTCGACCACTCGCTCCTATGGTATTACGTTGCAATTATGAAGAATATTTTGAGGATCCCCGTTACGTCGACAGCTTCATGCTGAAGAACGCTCGGGTACGCGAGAGATGTCGCATTGAGGCGCCTGCAGTGGTTCATGTCGACGGAACAGCGCGCGTTCAGGTTATCGATGAGGATGGAGACATGTTTCTGATAGACCTCTTGGTCGCTTTCAAAGCCATTTCGGGCGTAGGGATGCTCGTCAATACGTCCTTTAATCGACGCGGCGAGCCTGTCGTTGAGACGCCAAGAGATGCGATCGATGCCTTTCTTGGCATGGAACTCGATGGACTTTATGTAGATGGCGATTACTATCGATCATCTTCCAGAAGTTTGAGCTCTTGAAGGATGTCGAAGATGGCGAGTTGGAATGAGTCGGCTCGCAGCAACGCACGTATACATGCGATGAACACATCGCGTCCTCGGGGATGCATTAGAAGCAAATGTCCGATCCGAGCCCATTCCTCCTCGCTAATTTGACGACGGCCAATTCTTGCATCCTGGCGAATTTTAATCTGCAATAGATCTTCATCGCTCACGGCCGCACCGCTCGACTGCAGAAACCGCACGGTCTCGTCTGGGTGTCTGTTAAAAGCTTCCGCCAAGATACGTATAGTGGCACGACGCACACGAGGGTCGGGATGCCCGATGGCACTTTGAAGCACGCTCAGGCCTTCCACGGGCCAGTCAACGATGACTCCTGATACGGCCTGTAGCAACTGAAGTGCCGGCTCAATCTGTTCCCTGGCCAAAAATTCCTTCAGAAAAGCCAAATAAAGCGGAAGCCTCGTGGTTTGATCTGAAAGAAGTGCACGACCATATTCCTTGTAGTGGACGTTATGTCGGTATACGGAAGGCAATAGTATGCCATATGGGTAAATCACTCCGAAACCGTCTTCGAAAACGCGATCAAAGAGATCGGTGAAACCTCTTCGTTCTCCTCTTTCAACGCCGGGCCGATACAGAAGTACGTCTGGCCAGTCACGTAAGATCTTCTCTTCCCAAGTTGCGAAGCGATCAGTATCGTACGGCAGACCGTGTAGCACATGCATGTAGACAAGTGCTGCTTCAAAGAAGTCAATTTCTTCGGGCGGTGTGGTGTTTGAAAATTGGCTGAAGATGTGCTCTGTTAGCTTTAATGTTTCCTCAAGATTGTTCAGGCTTGAGAGGATCACCAACAGATGCGAAAGATGATATTCGATATCGGCTGTAAGCGACTGCGTATAAGGTTCTATGATTAGCCAATCGCTTTTTGTTAAGATACTGCCCGTCGAGAGCCTGTTCAAGACCTCCTCAAACTTGTCACGGCCAGGGTTGCCAAAAAAACGACGAATCCCAGCAGGTGTCGCATTAAACAAGAGTCGATCGCAATCACTTAGAAAAGAGTCGCTAAATTCTCTCGCATCTTCATGAGTCCAAGGGGTCCGATTGACATCTTTGATCGAAGATGAAAGCACGGTCGAGAAACGCCTGTATTCGTCTGGGTGTGTAGTATCCGGACCAACTTGCGATGCGAAACTCAATAGACGTCCGAGACGGCGCCAACTAGATATAGATGGATCACTGAAATATGTCGCATATGGCTTTTCCTGCAAAAGATCGATATCCGGGCATTCGTCGGAAAGATATTTCTTCACGAACTTGTCGATGATGTAGATGTTGGCTTCTGTCTCTGCAAGCTGAGTCGTCCCGGATGCAGCTTTTGTCAGAAGTGGGATCGCATCCTCCAAAGGAAGATTTGCGATAGCCTGTACTGTCGTTCGTAAGTGGTGCTCACCTATCGACCGCGCGCGCGCCGCATTTACCGCATCACTTAAGTATGTCAGGACAAGCGGTTCACCCTGCTCGACCATTTCAAACAGAACGTCACGTGAAAATGAAAAGACTGCTTCGCGATCTGATTCGCTGTCGAAGCCGCCTTTGTCGAGAACCTGGAGACCTGCAGCGATGATGGAGAATCGTTTAGCCGGTGCCAATTGAAAATAGAGACGAGCTGCGGCAATTGGCTTCGGTTGCTTCCTGAAGTTTTTCAGAAAATCTCGTACATCGTCGAGCGTCTCCAGACTTGGAGAACTGCGTGAGGCCATTCCGAGGGCTAAGAAGTACTCGAACGTTCTGTCATGGTCGAAACTGTAGAAGCCGTCCCCAGCTTCGACGATGATATGTAGATCTTTTGTGAGTCGGAGTATTTCACCGCGAAGTGAGGCTGGAACAACGTCGATTTCTCGAAACCTTTCTTGGGGAGATTCCAAACACTGCAGCGCTAAATTTGCCAACGCATCCTTCAGGGTCGCTACGTCGATCAAGGACCCACCTTGTCGAAGTCTTGATTCCATCACCTGCTGATAAACAAATGCCGAAGGAACCATGGCCATTCCGCTTTGCCCTGATTCTGCCAATACACCGAGCAGGTATGGGTCGCGGAGCTGGCCAGTGGCTGAGGCGCTAAGACGAGCAGTGTCAATGGGAGCATACCCATGACGCTTCAGTCGATTCAGTGCCCCCCGCAATTCCTCATCACTAAACGGCCCACAAGCTATTGTGCTAAGAGAGTGTGTTGGGTCGCTATCAGACCATGCTGTCTTTCTTAGTTGTGTTGTGTCCAGGTGAGGCAGCATCGAATTCCATGTTTCCTGCCTGACAGTCACGATAACGCGCAAAGCGCTATCGAACTCAGGCAGGAAGTAGCAGAAGCGCAGAATAGACCGAAAGAGTTGGATGCATCTGCTGAGCTCTGGACTGAACTCATTGATCCCATCTATGAATAAAATCAACCGTATTCCCTGTTCCTTTAGCCACTTTTCGAGTGTGAAAAGCGAGAAAGGTATGTGTGAGCCCAAGCCCCCCAATTGTTCGCAAATATACTGTTCGATATCGCCGCTTTCAGGTAAAGCACGCGATCGAATTAGCATAGTTTTGGTAGAGCCATCGTATTGCCATTTCATAAGCAAACGCAGACCGATGGTTGTTTTGCCATAGCCTGAGGGGCCGGAAATAATCGCAAGAGGATGATTAGGTCTCAAAAATGAGGTTAGACGATCTTCGATAGCGCGACGTGGAACATAAGTGTCGAGCATCGAGCGACCGCTGCGTTCGCCATATGTCTGCGTGTATTCGCGATTGCAATAGTCCAGTCTCCAATCAAAAAGACACCTTACATATGTAGGAATCGTCGTAGCCAGGGAAGGGCGTTCAAGAACCGGACGTGCCAACTCCATCATCAATTCGTCGAAATTGGTTGTGATTACGTTAGTCCTAGTGCCAATTTTGGCAAACAGAACGGAGCTATTGGAAAGCGATTGGGTTGTGCACCAATAAATGCGGTTTTCCGACGGCAATACCGAATCCGCGATAATACTTGCTAGCGCAGGGTCGTTTCCGCTGTACCCAGAGATCACAAGATCGTGACTGAACAAAATAGATCTGAGCAATTGCACCGTTGATTCATCGTAAGACGGCATTTTGAGCTCGTCCGCCGTGAGATGTGTGACTGAGCGCGAATCCAAGTCGCCATGCAATTTGATGTACGGCTTTTTAGGAAGTTCGAATCGAGGATGTGACACGACATATGGGCGAGCGACTCCTGGCGCGTACACTTGGAATACATCCCGCCCCAGTTGGTTCTGTGCATTCTCCAACATCAAATCAAAGTTGGTAGTAATGACTGCATCGATTCCACCAGCCTCTGCCAGTAAGACTAGGAGTTTGTATGAGTCCGAAGGCTGCAGCGCCTGCATTCTCCTAAAGAGGTGTTCGAGCAAAAGAGCTCGATCATCTGGCATAAGTTCGGAGAGAATCTGTTCGAATCTTCTCTCGATGTCATCTGACGTTGTGACATCAAAGAGGGGACTCTTTAAGTATTCCTCAACCGTTTGTCGTTTGAGTTGGGCGAAAGTGAGGCCACCGGAACTGATATCCGCTCCAGCACCAAGCAGCAAACAAATTTTAGTTCTGTGTTTTGTGGGATTCGCTGCGCGGTCTGCAATCAGGCGTGCAAGCGGTGCGAACAAAGGTCTTCCGGTCTGATTAGCCACCACAATCCGCCTTACAAACAGATTTAAACAGCTCTCAATGCATTTCAGGGCAATGTGGTCGTCACTGCGGATAATTCTTAGTTATCGGAACCTATCGACCGCCTTCGCCAACGTGGAAAACACGGAAGCAGCCGTATCGGAAGCCTATCAGGTCGCGAAAGTCTTCTACATGTTAATCGAATGGTTACGAACAACCAAATAGGGTATGTCCCTATGCTTCACTAGGCCGATGCAGTTCATCTTCCCATATGAGGATTATTCATGACCACCACAGAAGCGGTTGAAAAGTTCCTGCCAGGATATTTCGGTACCAGCAACCGAAGCTTGAAGACGCGGTCTGCCTATTCACACGATTTGATTCAATTTCGGGACTTCGTCGGTAGAGAAACGCCATTGATTTCCATTCACCCGGAGATTCTGGAGGCTTGGGCCGCACACCTTCAATCCCACCCGTATGCAATTGCCTCGATCAGGAGGAAGTTCGCATCTGTGAGACTGTTCTTCAGTTATTGGGTTCGGCGTGAGGCAATCAGCAGTTCTCCGATGTGGCGGCTGCGTCTTTCACTCGGCAGAGAACAGGCACTTCCAAGAAGCCTGTCTCCTGCCGATAGCCGGCTTTTGATCGAGCAGGCATGGCGTGGACCAAAATCCAACCCCCTAATGAGCAGATCACATTCAAACTCGCAATTCCTGCAAGCGCGCGATGTCGCAATAGTGGAAACCCTGTTTGCCACCGGCATGCGAGTCGGGGAGATAGTCAAACTTAGGATTTCTGATTGGCATCCGGAGGATGCCCATTTTCTGGTCCGAGGAAAAGGGGGTAGAGAACGGCTGGCATTCTTGCCTGACGATCGCTCATTAGGAGCTGTAACCATATATTTTGGACTTCGAGAGAAAGGTTGCGTTCCAACCGACCCACTTTTTGTGAACGCGATGGGCAAAGGGATTTCTGAGCAAGGGGTTGCATTGACGCTTGGCCGGATTGCAAAAAGTGCAGAAATCCCAAGGAGAGTGACTCCCCACATGATTAGACATACGGTGGCAACCTTACTCCTTCGATATGGAGCAGACTTGCGCATCGTTCAAGAAGTTCTTGGACACGCGTCGATATCCACGACACAGCGATATGTCCATATCGCCAAGGACCATCTCCTCGAGACTTTGCGAGTCCGCCATCCGAATCACCACCTGAACGTTATCTTGTCTCGTGCGAAAACAGGCTGTCATCCTGGTTAGCAATTGATTTTAAGTCGTAGAACAATGGCTTTCAAACAACTCCAAGTTGCTTACCTGACCCCGCAACTTGGAGCTGTATCTCGCCAAACTACATCCGGGATGATTTGCACAACGTTACTCCTGCTACAAACTCAGTATATTTAGCATCTTGAGGCTTCTTGTTGGGGCTCCTTCCCTGCACTCTGCACTCCCCAACAGGATTTGCTTCTTGAGATTCTAGCCCTCGCCAGCAACTGGCGGTCTGAATACAAACGGGCCGACCTGAAGCATTACGACCTAAAAGATTGTTCTGGATTGTCAGGGAAAGGTCTCTGAGGAACCTTCTCTAGCAGACTTGGAATTCGTAGGAACGGCCGAACCCTGCTTTCGGTTATCCCAATTTCATTCCGCTTAGGATCTTGCAACTGCAGTACAGTTTGCTCAAGAATATTTTCACTATCGAAAGAGCCTGACCCAGCAGCCCAAAAACTGGCCCACCTGAATTGCGAAGACAAACCGCCATCGGCCACAGGAATTACAGCGTACCCTCTACTACCTGACATGCAAGTAGGAAGCGCCTCTATTGTTCCATCAGATCGCTGAACGATGTTTACATAGTCAGCGACAGAGACAGATGTGCTAATAGCAGCTAAAGGATACTTTAATTCTCTAATGCTAAACCCATCAATTAGAGCTGAGCGACGGGGGTTGACCTCAATTAGCGTGATTCTGCGGTCCGCAGTCGAAAATACAAAGTCCACATTTGCAGGTCCCAAATATCCAAGATCAGCTAATCTTTCACCCACCGACTTCGATAGTGCTATGACATCCTTATACCACCATCTACTGCTAAAACTTGGCGATGCATAAAATCCCGTATAGTAACGACCGTCGTAGAGTCTTTGGAGTGCTAAGCCTATCAGTTCTACCTTGCCTGTTCGGGTAATCTCAATATCGACAGTTGGCGATGCCTCGCTTTGAACTCGTTCCTCAATCAGAAATGGTGCTGAACGGGTCGGCTCATTTTGCCCGAGACCGGTCAGCAAGTCATCGAGGCGCTGGCACTGCTTCAATTGACGGTTATTGAAAAAGAAAATACCTGCTCCGCCCTGCGCCACAGCCGACTTCACGACAAATTCTGTTACTCCTAGGTGCTTAAGTGAGGATATGGCAGCCGGAAGCTCATTAATAGAATTGGCCACAGTCGATCTTGGTCTGTGAACACGCAACAAATCGATAGGCTCAAAAATCAGCTGCTGCGCTGTTACCTTATTGTATAAGGACCTGACAAGCTCTGCTTGAGGCCGATAGTCGACTAGGGAAAATCCTGCGTCCAATAAGAACATCGCAAGATTCTCTACATGCGCGGTATGAACGTACGGCGCTAGCAATATTTTGGTTTCTCGGTCAAGGACAGAGATAAGCTTTCCTAAAGCCGCCTGATCCGTAAGTAAATCGAGGCAAACCGAAGAAGATATTCGCATTGGCTCTACGAACGCCGGTCGTTGCCTCGTTCCGTATGTTGCCTTCAATACCATTTCAGAGGGAGCTGAAGTGCATACAACTACGGACGGCCAACCGTAACGCGTAGCCCAGAAAGACGCCTTCTGCCCAAAATGCCGTTCGTCAACCTTCGCGAACTCAGAAAGAGCAAAATAAGGTTCAACATCTTGATGGACAAGCTCGAAGGCGTTCCCTATGGTGATGACCTGAATCGTTTTTTTCATTTACTCACTTATGCAACTTAAGGAGATTAAAGATCAAATTCAAAATGCCGAGAACAAGTGCAATAAGTATAGCTGCGTACTGAAGGCGAGTCCTTCTCCGATCACTTGCCACAATCCCTTCCGATCCGGCTATAAGGAGCTGACCCTCAGAACACCAATCATTGTAGCGAGCGGACACACCGAGCAGCAGTTCTAGGGCTGCCGCGTTATCTTCTTCGTGCAGTTTTACTGCACGTGCGAATTCATCGTCCAGTGACCGCTTTTTAGTGACCAGTTCAACCGTATTTGTCGGGATATGTGTGAGAACGCCATATATCGGCTTTGCACACTCAAACTCGTAGTCGGCAAAGGCCCGGGCTGCACGCATCGCAGTACGCTGTGCTTCCATAACTGCAGTGGAGATATCCGTCTCTGCCTGAGCAAGCTCTCCGGTTGTGAGAAGGCGGGTGAGAGCCTCAGCAACTCTGACTTGCTGATCCGCAACTTGATCTAGCGCCGCACGAAATACCTCACCTAGATCGGCTGGAGCTTCCGAGTATGACCCGTTGAGGGCTCGCCGTATCTTTTCAACGTCATCGGCACCTGCAGTTACCACTTTTGACGTCTTGGCTAAGCTATTTTCCAATGGTTCACCTCTCAGGGATTGGCAACGGTGAAGTCATTGCATTATAACGATCACGATGCGCATTGCCAATGCAAATCTATGTGGACAACTAATTCCTTACTCATGAGCGTACGCTGAAGTCACTACGGGTTGGCAAGAAGCAGAAAACACGGAATCCACTTCGCCAGCTCTTCCACTCATAGGATGGACGATGACAACAAAACACACTGTTTGGCATTTGCTATTAAGCAATGAGACACCACAGTTCTTCAACTAGTCGCACGCTGTCAGTTCAGCTGACGGTTTCTTAGCTGGCAATATCGCTGCCTAGATACGGGACGGATTTGCGCATTATTCAGGAAGCTCTCGGGCATTCATCAATATCTACGACAGAATGATATGTCCACGTGGCCAAGCGACCATCTCCTTGAGACGTCAAGAATCCGCCATCCGAATTGCCACTTGAACGTCAAGTTATCCGATTAGAAAATCGGCTATGCGTCGCACAAATCCTATCAATGGAATTGGACAAGATGACCAGTAAGTGATTCGAGTGATATCCTAATTATCACGCTAGGCTGCTGCGCCAACCTCAAGAGGCATCAAATATGAACATTCAAGACATTATTGTGCAGATCGATAAAGAAATCACCCACCTTACTAAGGCGAAAGAGGCTCTAACAGGCGTTCCTACCAAGAGAGGTCCTGGACGTCCTCGTCTCGCAACCGCAACGAAACCCATAGCCAAGAAGAAGGCCAAACGCAAAATGAGCGCTGAAGGTAGAGCGCGCATCGCTGCCGCACAAAAGGCTCGTTGGGCGAAACTGAAAAATAAGAAATAGAAAGCATCACAATCCACCCCATTCATAATGGGGGTGGATTGTGATGGCTACATCTGCAGTTCTCAACATTTGGCTGATAGCTCAACCCTCTGAGTAGAAGAAAATCACTCGAATCACACTACCCACGCAGAACGATGGCCTGATTGAGAGCGCTGATAATGCGTTGAATCAGATTGACATCGGTACTAGAAGTTGCTTTTTGCTCACCGGAGGCGCTTCTTAGCAAGACGGAGTGGATGGGAAGCTTTTTCTTCAGCGAAAAGACACCGAGCGCGATGATACCCGCACCAATAACAAGCGCAACTATCCCACCTTTAGCGATCGAAATGAGGCCACAAAGGGCGATGAAGGCCCCAAAAAGAATGGCCAGAATCGGCCCCTTCTTCGATGGATATTCGGTGCCGGCCCCTACAGAAGTGACCCCACTCATCGCATAGGTTTGCGAACCTGACACAAACCGGCTGTTTGATATAAAGATGCCTGCTTCATCGAAGAAGCAGTGTTCTTGGGGTGGGGTGGCTGCTTGTGCCACTGCTGGCGACGCTCCGGATGGAGTGCCGCAGTTCATACAGAATGGACCAGACAAGCTGGTGCCACAATTGCCACAGAATGCCATATAAATTCTCCGATAGGCTGTGCGGATAATAAAATCGCGGCGGTGCAAATCCGTCAAGTAATTTCAGTCGCAAAAGTACGTGCGAACTCCCATTTTGGGAATTGACCGACAGGCTTGCAGACGCATTGGATATATAGGTGCAAAGTTCTATGCCTGAAGACGGACGCACCCTAGAACTCGTCAAGCTTCCGGGCATTGTTTGCCCGCCGGATACGCGCCCAATCCGTCACTTTCACCCAAGCTGGCTATATTGCCGAGTTCATAATGCCAGCGACAGGCCCCTCTTCATCTATGGGCCCCCGCCATCCTTCAGAACATACGACCATCCCTACTTCTCTATTCATTTTGGCCGCCGGATCGTCTACACCAAGACGATGGGACTGCAAAGGCATTTTGATACCGAGTGATCGAACCGTCATCCAGGGCTCCTCCACTATTCATGGGCCGGTTGCATTGAAGTATTGGGACATGCGGAGAATTACAGTCACGGAGAAGGACGGGCAGTATTTGTGTCCATGCAGTAATGGCATGAGAGAGCCTGGCCTGCTTGATTTCGCTATCCCTCTGGCTCCGTACGAAGCGTTGCTTTGTCTTCCTCATCGTCGTGTTCTGGTTTAGCTGGGCGTTCAACTTTTGTGGACATTCCTTGCAGAACTGTTAAACTTTCGAGGTCTGGACTACTCAACAATTCCCTGCCAATCTCGAGCAACAGCTCCTTTGTTTCGGTGTGTTGTACGACACGTAATGGCTCACCAGTTTGGACAGTACTGGACGCAACTACACATAATTCTTGGTTTTCGCCAATGGACGTTGGGTCGTTGGCGAATCCATCAGCGTGTGCGGTGGTATGTCCACCGAGGCATAGGCCATTGCAGGTCGTACAGGGGAACTTGCGGCGCCCCGCAAATAAATCGTAGGCCTTGTTCCTCACTACTCCTAATGACTTTTCGGTCAGCGTGACTCTCAACGCCACACGCCGCAGGATTTGCTGCCGAACAATCGGCGCAGCAACCACAAAGACCTCGTTCACACTTCCTGCAAAGTCCAAGAATTCCTTTAGTCTCTCAACCATCAAATCGTGCCTCTGCTGGACTATGCGGAGTTGACCTTCAATTCTTTTTCGCTCCTCAAGGAGCGATTTTTGTTTTTCTTGCAAAATATTTTTATCGAGAACGCCGTCCAGATACGCGTCTGTAAGACGCGATAGCCGCTCCTGAACATTTCCGAGATGAGCCGCAAGGGATCGGATCACTTCTTCACGTTGCTGTTGTGTCTCTGCGTGCATTTCGCCCAAAACTGTCCGCATATACTCTTTTTCCTTGCTGGCCATTTGGAGAGGTCTCAGGTTCTCGATGACGGATGCAGTAAGGAGATCATCACGAATTGCATTGATTCCGCATGTTTTCGTGCGACAGCGGTAGTAGACAATCCCTTTTTTGATTTCACCTATGAGGTTGTATCCACAGGTTCCGCAGCGAATAGATCGGCGGAATGAGAAATCATGCTTAACCACTCGTTTGCTCAGGCGCTGTAGCGATACCGCCCGGACGGCCCTGAACAATTCTTGCGATATGAGAGGCTGATGACGCCCTTCAAAAATTTCGTTGGTGGCTTTCAAACGCATGAGCCCGTAGTAAAACGGATTGGAAAGTACCCATGCGAACGTGGATTTTGTGACTCTATATCCGCGCTTGGTACGCAGCCCGAGTCCATGCATGATCTCTTGGAGTTGTTTTTGTCCATAGAGCCCAGAGGCATAGAGTTCGAACATG
>Ga0206875_1144_pt1 | contig 17608 bp, 11 predicted proteins | sample Alteio_BWOrgCont_9_FD_152616 | JGI IMG/M metagenome (GOLD analysis project Ga0206875, IMG submission 152616) | Enriched cells from forest soil in Barre Woods Harvard Forest LTER site, Petersham, Massachusetts, United States -... | ecosystem: Environmental > Terrestrial > Soil > Temperate forest > O... | reverse complement strand
GCATCTACCGATCATTCCACCAGGGAACATCGAAAAAAATTGCAGCAGAGCCGGCGGATTACGATCGCCGCCGTGAGCGCCTCGATTGTCTTCTGCTTCCTGGCAATTTTTGCCGGCATCAGTTGGCGTAGATCGCAGCGCAGCCTGGATGCGGCGACCGGGGCCATCGCAGGTCTGCTGGATACTTTTCAGATACTTCAGCCGGTCGTGAAGCTCGATCAGGCGCAGAAACTAGTCGACCAGGCTCGCAATGCCATCGATCGCTTCGCCGGCGTTACCAGCGATCCGCGTTTGATTGACGAACGCGCTCGGACACTGACCATCGTTGCCAACATCGAGTTTGACCGCGGCAATATTTCTCAGATGCGCACGGATGCCCTGCAAGCCGTCGGCATTGTGAACGCTCTCGCCGACCACGGCGATGTAGATGCGCGCTTTGAGCGCGCCACGAGCGAGCGTCTGATTGCACTGGCGGGTTACCAGACCAACGAAAAGGATGAGGCCAAAACGTACTCCGAACGGTCTATCGCTGAACTGCAGAGCCTGATCGCCTCACGGCCAAACGACGCTGAGGCGTGGCAATGGCAAAGGTCTCTGGCCGATAGCGACCAGATTCTGGGGGATGTGTACCTAGATGAATTCAATAGCCCCGCTCAGGCCGCGGACCTCTACAACAAAGACTATGCGATTCGCATTGGCCTGAAGAACGCAGGCCATCGTGGCCCGGAGATCGATCACGATTTAGCCTGGGCGACCAATAAGCTGGGTGATGTGGCGGGGCGAACGGGTCACGACGATGAGGCGCTGAAATATTTTCAGGCCGCGCAGCAAGCAATGCGGGCGCTCGGCAACAGCCGTTTTTTATGGCCCTATGATTTGCCGCTGATCGATAACAATATTGGCTTGGTATACATGCGCGAAGGCAAATACTCGCCCGCTCAGGACAGCTTCCAGGATGCGGAAAGCCAGGTAATCAAGGTCATCGACAGCGACCCCAACAACAATATTCGTCAATCCGTGCTGGGATGGACTTATGACAACTGGGGTGAGGCGCTGGTTCGATGGGCGCTTCAGGATAAAGATCGCCCACGGCTTGCACAGGCGCGAATAGTCCTCGTGAAGGCACTAGGAATCAGAACGCAGGTGGCGAACGAGGCCCCTGACAAGAGCATCTTCAAGGCAGGTGTGCTCAACGCCAGTGCCAACATCGCAATTGTTGACGCTACCGTGCAAAGCTGGGACAACAATTCCGCGGCGGCCGCTAAGTTCTATGCTCAGGCAGCCGATCTGATGGAAGCGACTTACATCATTCACATGAAGCAATATGCGCGACCAGACCGGCTGCTGCGAACAGTAGAGATGCGTCGCAATGCTGCCACTACTTTTGGAAAAGCCGGGGATGCAGCCGACGCACAACTGCAACTTGCAAAAGCTTCGAAGCTTGTGAGCGATTACGCCACTCAATTGGACCCGGCAACGCTCGAAAGTGCTCGCCAATCGATCGCAAATGGCAGCGACGCAATCAGTCGGCACGGCTAAAGAGTGCGGTAGCTCGAGAGCTCGCGAATCGAATCCAATTAGTGAGCTGCCAGCCACTGCTCACGGTCGACCTCAGTGAGTTGTCCGTCATTCAGGAGAAGGATGCGGTCCATGCCAGCAACTGTTGAGGCCCGGTGAGCGATGGCCAGCACAGTACGGCCATTCATCAGTTCACTCAACTCTTCCTGGATAATCGCTTCGGCTTCAGTATCGAGCGCTGAGGTTGCTTCGTCGAGAATAAGAATTGGCGAGTTCTTCAACATGGCGCGAGCCATCGCGATTCGTTGCCGTTGACCACCCGAAAGCCGCACGCCACGATCGCCAATGACTGCGTCGAAGCCACGATTTCCTTCCGGATCCTCGATCGCCTCAATGAAGTCCAGGGCACGCACTCGCATTGCCACCTCCCGAATTTCATCGTCAGTGCAGTCGCGCTTGCCCATAGCGATGTTGTCGCGAATCGACCGGTTGAGCAGTGATGTGTCCTGCGTCACCATGGCAGTTTGCTGCCACAGACTCTCAATCGTGACGGCTGCGATGTCCTGACCATCAATCGAAATGCGTCCGCTTTCAGGCTCAAACAGGCGCAGTAGCAGATGCACAAGCGTGCTCTTGCCAACTCCTGAGGCGCCTACCAGCCCAACACGCTCACCTGCCTTGATCGAAAGGTTTGCGTCGAGCAAGACCGGAGGCGAATCTTTTCCATAGCGGAAGAGAACTTCGCTGAACTCGATGCGCCCACCATCAATTTTCAGTGGCCTAGCATCCGGACGGTCTTCAGTCTCATGCGAAACGGCGATCGAATGAAAGCCGTCTTCCACGGTACCCATATTCTCAAAGAGTTGTGTTGCGTTGTGGGCCACCCAGCCAGCAACGTTCGCGAGTTGCCACGTCAATGGAAGCGCCATGGCGATGGCTCCGAGTACGATCGCTCCTTTGCTCCATAGCCAGATGGCAAAGGTTCCCGAGCTGAGAATCATCACTGCATTGAGCAGCGAAATAGATACATTCAGCTGCGTCGTTAGACGTAAATGGTGACGATAGCTGTCTGTGTGTTGGTCAATTCCTAACCGGATGAAATTATCTTCGTCGCTTTGTTTTGAATAAAGCTTGACCATCGCAATGTTGGCGTAGCAATCAACCACGCGGCCGGTCAGCATGGAACGGACCATCGACACTTTTCGCGAGCGGATCCGAATCCGCGGAACAAAATAACAAAGCAACAAGATGTATCCGATAAACCAGAAGATAACTGGATAGGTGAGACGGATATCACTGGAAGCCATCAGCAGTAGCGCGCTTCCACCATAGACAGCGATGTACCAAATGGCGTTTGCCGTGAGGATGACGGTTTCACGCAGGGCAGGACCAGTCTGCACAACACGGTTGGCAACGGCCCCGGCAAAGTCGTTTTGAAAAAATGTCCAATTCTGCCGCACGACATGCCAGTGGCTTTGCCAGCGAATCAAATTTCCCAGGCCAGGCGCGATCGCTTGGCTCGAAATCAAGGTCTGAAGAAATAACGCCCCCGGCCGCATCACCACAAGAAGAAGCGCCATGCCGAGCAATTCGGGCCATACTTGCCGCAGAAGCGTTCCGCGCGAGTGCGTGGAGAGAAGAGTGACGAGTTGCCCGAGACATGCCGGCACAGCAGCATCCAGGACCGCCACGGCAAATCCAACCACCATCAAAAGTGCCAGCAGACCCCGGATCTGACGCAGAAAGTGCCAATAGAACGCGGATATGCTGGTAGGCATTCCTCGCGTGCGGGGTGTTGCCGTTGCCGGTATAAGACGCTCAAAAAAAGAAAATATGCGCATCGGGATGAATTAGGTTCCTGCGGACTTCAGAACATCAGCAATTTCACGCGGTACATGAATTTCTTCCGGCAACAAACAAATGCCCAAATGCTCTGCCATGCGATGAGCCCATTGCAACGATGTAATGACCGCAAACGGGATGGCCAGAATCAGTCCTAATAGGAATGGCGCAAACCATACAATTGCCTTCGGATTCGTGGCGTGAAGATAGAAGAGGATGCCGAAGCCAAGCAGTGTCTGCGGCCACACATCTCGCAGGGCTGTCTGCCAGTTCAACGTGTAGGCGCTGCGACGGTTCGTATGCCACTTGAAGTGGTGCGTAAAAGGAATGCCTATCATAAACACCGTCGTCGCCACGGCAGATATCGGGGTAAGAAGCAGCGAATAAATAAACTCTGCGAATGCCCCTAATAGGAGGCGAGGAACACCCCCGTAATCTGTTGGATTCTTCACGATTGCGTTTATCACGCCGAATATCTTCGGTGAAAAGTACATGACGCACCAGATTGCATAAAGACTGAAAGCTATGTGGGCTGGAAACATCCTCCCTGCAGGCCAGGAAGCAGCGAGCACCGCAGCCGATATCAGAGATATAACCAGGGCCGGATGACTTACGAACCGTTGCGCCACCACCATGAGGTGAAAACGGTCGATAGCACTCAGACCGGATGAGGGTACTACTCGCAGATTTTTCAGATTACCCTGGCACCAACGATTGTTGCGCCGATTAAAGTCAAACAATGTAGGAGGCACGCCTTCATAACTTCCACTTTCCTCAGGCAGGACGCGCACTTCATAACCTGCTCGGTGCATGAAGGAAGCCTCGATCTGGTCGTGACAGAAAATGTGCCCGCTGAAGGGTCCTTTGCCGGGCAAATAAGGCATTTCGCAATACTGCGCAAAGGGGGATAGCCGTATCACGGCATTGTGGCCCCAGTACTGGCAGCGGTCGCCTTGCCACCACGCAGCGCCGGCGAGAGAGCAGCGCAGTCCGTGGCGATGTCCATACTCAAAAAGGCGAGCAAATAAGGATGGGCAAAGAACCCCGACAATCAGGCTCTGAATAATTCCGAGTTGCGGATTATTCTGCATGATGCGGACTAACCGAACGATGGCTTCGCCTGACATGATGCTGTCTACGTCCAGCAAAACCATAAACTCATGCTTGCTTCCCCATCTCGCACAAAATTCACGAATGTTGCCCGGCTTGAAACCCCAATTTGTCGCTCTGCGGCGATACACAACGTTTTGATCGACAGAAGGATCTTCCACTCGCCATGAGGCTAACATTTGCTCTTCTGACTCGATTGCATCTGGAAGCGAACTATCGCTCAGGATGTAATAGTCAAAGGCCGGGTCCGAGGCGGTGTCCTGCAGGCTTTTTCGGACTGCCTTGACGCGGTTGAAGGCATCTTCAGCACCATCGTTGTGCAACGTCATGACTACTGCGACCGGCTTCGCGGAGATGGGTTGAACGCCAGGCTGCTTGAGCGCGGGCCAAATTCTGGCCGAGGGTTCGTTGATGCCGTGCAGTAAAAGGAAGCCGACCAGCGCATTCCAAAAGCCGAGGGCAACCCACGTCATGTTTACCAGGAATGCTGCGATTGCCAGACCGGCAATCGCATTCAGCTTTCCGTGCACAAGCACTGCAATCAAAAGCGCGCCGGACCCAAGTATGGACACGATGGTCAGGCCTGCGATCGTGACGCGGCGTGCGGTCCAGCTTTCGACAGAGGCGGTCGTGCCGGCGTCCGCGCTATTGGCAGGTTTGGCTAATGACCCTCCTGTGTCTCCGAACATCGACAGGTCCTCAGATTTTTACCCATGCTACACTTCTGCTGCCCGCGAATGGGGAATAAGCTGCTCTCACTGGGGATTTCGTGGCGATCATATCCGGCGATACGGCTCCAGGTTGTTCGCTACTGCCCAAGGGTTCTCTAATGTGCTTAGGGACTTTCAATCATGATTGATTTGCAGAAGGCTCATTATTTGTATTTTGGCAACCTGGCCATACGCGAGCAGCAATATCAATCCGGATTGTTTTATGGATTGACGCCTCATCCTGAAAAGGATCGAGACATCTGCCACGATGCCCGCGATCCATTGCCATTTCGCGATGCGAGTATAACGGGGTTTCAGTCGCAGGATGTATTTGAGCACATAGAGTATGGCCGAATCGCATTTATCCTCGATGAGGTATTTCGATGCCTGGCCCCGGGAGGGATATTCCGGCTTAGCGTTCCGGATTACAACTGCCCGCTACTTAAAAGTCGAAGTGTCTACGATGCAGACGGCAACGTGCTTTTTGACGCGGCGATGGGCGGAAGCGTTAGCGGAAAAATGAACGGAGGGATGGAGGTCACTTTTCCGCCGGATTGTAAGGCGCATCTGTGGTTCCCCACATACTCAAACGTTACAGCTTTGATTGTTGCGTCACAGATACGGAAGAGCTCAGCGATAATCTTTCATCACGCCTGGATTGATTCGAAGCGATTCATCTGCAATGACTTCGACCAGACGATCATGCTGGTTCGCCGGAGCCCTCCAAATGACATGCGGGCGGATGGAAAACCGATCTCCATTGTGGTTGATTTCATCAAGTGACTGGACAGCGGATGGAACACCCCTCGGAGTTACCTGCGAATGGCACTTACTCAATCTAGCGGTGACCATCTAGGCAGCGAGCGCGCTGGAATTCACATAGCGTTCGGCGTCGACTCCAAGTATTTACCGGCATTGGCAGCGTGCATTTATTCGATTCTTCAGAACAACCGGGACTCGGCCATTGTTTTTCATGTCATCACGACTTCGTTGACTCAGAGTGAGATAGACGCCCTGAAAACTTTCGCGGAAACCCACCAGGCTACGATTCAGCTTCATCGTCCCGGCGCGGATAAGCTTTCCATGGTTCCCGATCCTAAATTCAGGCGGTTTAGTAGTGCCATCTTCAATCGACTTCTAATCGGGGAGATTCTGCAAGGGGTCGCGGACCGTGTTTTATATCTCGATGCTGACATTATTTGTCTTCGGAGCCTGGCGGAAATAAGAAGTATCGATCTGGGCGGCAAGATTGTTGGTGCCGTTGCCGAGATGCCTCAGCACCAAAACGAATTGAGAGCGGGTGCCGGCCTGGCTCCAGACGATCTGTATTTCAACTCAGGTGTTCTTTATATCGACATTGAAAAGTGGAACAGAAATCACATCACACAAAAGGTGATCCAGAACCTCCTGGACAGCTATGGGAAATATTCATACCCCGATCAGGATGCGCTGAATCGTGTATTGAAAGGAGAGGTGCATTTTCTCGATAGGCGTTGGAATTTATTCTTTAATCACTTCAAGCCAAGTAGCGACACAGTGTTTCTGCATTATCCAAATGAGAAACCGTGGCAGGTATGGAGCAACAACTTCGGCGATGAGGATTTCGCTTCCAGCCTGAGTGCAACCTCATGGGCAGGATGGTCGGATCGCGCGCCTGTCTCCAGAAAGCAGCGCTTCCGCCACGCGAAGAAGCTGTTCCGCCAGGGGAGTCTGGTACAGGGGTTGTATTGGTATGCGGTCGCGGTGTGCACACGAAAGTCGGCGCGCGTAGTTCCCTGACAGATACACACGCAGCGGAACGCGGGGGGGAAATCCATCGCGACCGTCGTATCTGATTGAAAGGAAAATGGTAGGCACGATTGGATTCGAACCAACGACCTCTACCGTGTCAAGGTAGCGCTCTAACCAACTGAGCTACGCGCCTATATGCGTCAATTCAGTATAACGCGGACGCGCCAGCCCGGGCCGTCAAACCCAATTCGTTGCACCTTACGAAGCAATTTTCTCCGTCGCCGCTGCGCTGCTCTGCTCATGCACCCGCCGCAGCACAATCCACGCATACTGCGCCGCGCTCAAGGGAGCCAGCCACGCCACAGACACCAGCAGCCAGTGGCGCATGTGCAGCAGACTTGCCGGATGAAACACCTGCACCGTCATCACTGTCAGCACCGCCAAAATCTGCACCGCCGTCGAAAGCTTGCCCAGCCATGTCGGCCGGAAGTCCCGCAGCGTGTTCGTCACATACAGCAGCGTGGAGATCAGCAGGATTCCCAGGTCGCGGCTGAACACCAGCACCGTCACGTAGCGCGGAATCACGCCCACGTGCGTCAGCACCAGGAACAGCGTGCTCAGCAGCGCCTTGTCCGCAATCGGATCGAGATACTGCCCCAGCTTCGTGCTTTGTTTCAGTGCGCGCGCCAGCAGCCCATCCAGCCCGTCGCTGATGCCCGCAATCCAGAGCAGCGCAAACGCAATCCGCCAATGCGCATCCAGAATCTGAATCACCAAAAACGGCAGCACAAACAGCCGCAGCATGGTCAGCAGGTTGGGCGCGGCGCGAAATTGGCGAAAGGCACTCATACGCGAAAGGATTCTCGAAGGATAGAGCATTTTCCCTGTGGGTAGCGCGGGCCCGGATACTCACGGGCGTTTTCAATCGACGAAAACGCCACTGCACACTTCCTCGGGATACCCGACAACAGGGAAAATGCTCTAGCGCATGTGCGCTGTGTCCCACAGGCTACGCGGCTCAACGCTCGCCGGTTCCGCAAAGGTCTTTCTCAAATACCACGGACATCTTCACTCTCCGGTAGCCGTCACGCTCATAAAACAGGTGCGCCCGCTCCCGCGTGCTGCGTGAGGTCACGCGCATCGCCGTCAGGCCGCGCTCCGCAACCCACCTCTCCGCATGCCGGCAAAGCTCCCGGCCCATGCCCGCGCCGCGCACGCCCTCCTTCACCACCAGGCCGCCAATCAGCCCATGGGCATCAGACTGCAGATGCCGCACGGTGGCAACCTCAATCCAGCCCACCACCGCTTCGCCCATGCAGGCCACAAACGCCTGCTGTTCGTGCTCGCGCCCAGCCAGCGCCCGAACCCAGTCCACAATCTGCGCTTCCGTTCTTTCGTAGCCCAGCTGCCGCGCCAGCTCCGCAACCGCCTCCGCGTCCCCTATCGCAATCGCCCGAATCACCACCATGCCATCGCCTCCAACCATAAAGCCTAATAGCGTAAGCCCATTCGAATATTTGCCAGCCCATTTGCTATCTCCGACCAGATTGGTCTTGCTTCCAGCCCCCACGCGCCGTACACTGGTTAAGAGCCGGAAATGCCCGCAGGGCGCTGAATTTCGGCCTTTTCCTCGACTCCATGCTGCGGCTAACCAAAAAAGCGGATTACGGCCTGATGGCCCTCAAGTATCTGGCTGAACAGGCTGAGCTGCGTCCCGGCGCGCAATCTGCCAAGGACATCGCCGAGGCCTACCACATCCCGCCGCAGCTCCTCGCCAAGATTCTGCAGACCCTCGCCAAATCCGGCCTGCTCGTCTCCCACGCCGGCACCAACGGCGGCTATTCGCTCGCCAGGCCGGCCAAAGAGATCTCCGCTTTCGAAGTCATCCGCGCCATCGATGGCCCGCTGTTCATCACCAGTTGCATCACCATCCACGGCGTCTGCGACCTCACCAGCACGTGCACCATCAAAGAACCGTTGCGCAAAGTGAACGACAGCATCAAGGAGCTGCTCAGCGGCATCAGCATCGCCGACCTGATGGAGCCTGCTGAAGCCAACTCCGCCACAGCGCTCGCCGGCGGGCTGGTCAACATAGGTTTATAGCATCAACAATATTTGCAACAGAACATCCGCGAAACGCGCGACAGATTCGGGAGAAAAAAACATGGCTGAAACACTAGGAATGAACATTACGCAGTCGAACGAGCCGCTGCCGCCGGGCGTAAAGCTGCCCATCTATATGGATAACCACGCCACCACGCCCCTCGATCCGCGCGTGCTCGAGGCCATGATGCCTTACCTCACCGGCGTCTTCGGCAACGCCGCCAGCCGCAACCACAGCTTCGGTTGGGAAGCCGAGCAGGGCGTCGAAAAGGCGCGCGAGCAGATCGCCAAGCTTATCGGCTGCTCTGCCAAAGAGATCATCTTCACCTCCGGCGCCACCGAATCGAATAACCTCGCCATCAAGGGCGTCGCCGAGATGTACCGCGAGCGCGGCAACCACATCATCACCCAGATGACCGAGCACAAGGCCGTGCTCGATACCTGCAAGCGACTCGAGAAGTCCGGCTACCGCGTCACCTACCTGCCCGTGCAGGCTGACGGCCTCATCGACATTGAAGACCTCAAGCGCGCCATGGACGACCAGACCATCCTCGTCTCCATCATGTACGCGAATAACGAAATCGGCGTCGTCCAGCCCATCCGCGAAATCGGCAAGCTCTGCCACGAAAAAGGCGTGCTCTTCCACACCGACGCCGTGCAGGCCGTGGGCAAGATTCCTGTCAACGTCATCGCCGACAACATTGACATCCTTTCGCTCTCAGGCCACAAGATCTACGGCCCCAAGGGTGTCGGCGCGCTTTACGTTCGCCGCCGCAACCCGCGCGTCCAGATCAGCGAACAGATCAACGGCGGAGGCCACGAACGCGGCATGCGCTCCGGCACGCTCAACGTCCCCGGCATCGTCGGTCTCGGGGCAGCCTGCGAAATCTGCATGAATGAGATGGAAGCCGAAGGCAAGCGTGAAACCGAACTGCGCGACTACCTGAAGAACAAGCTGGAGACCGCACTCGACTACACCGTTATCAATGGCAACATGGAGCACCATCTGCCCGGCAATCTCAACATGAGCTTCGTCTACGTCGAAGGCGAGAGCCTGCTGATGGGCATCAATGACATCGCGGTGAGCTCCGGTTCAGCCTGCACCTCGGCCACGCTTGAGCCCAGCTTCGTACTCAAGGCCCTCGGCCTTGGCGACGAAGTCGCGCACTCTTCGATCCGCTTCGGCCTCGGCCGCTTCAACACTAAGGCTGAGGTTGATTACGTTGCCGACAAGCTGATCAATGTTGTCCAGCACCTGCGCGAGCTCTCCCCGCTCTACGAAATGGTCAAGGAAGGCATCGACCTGAGCAAGATCGAGTGGGCCGCGCACTAAAAGCGCAGCCGAATTCAGACGAAAGAGGTGCGAGTCATCGCACCTCTTTTTGTGCGCAAAACAGCATGCACCGCGTCTGCGCTCCAGAGTGCATCCAACCCTTAGCACCCTAGGAGCAAAACCTTGGTTCACGAACCCAAAGACTTCGACACCCCATCTCGCGGCAGCCTCGATGAAAAAATCGTCAAGAAAAAGAATATCCCTTTCCAAATTATGTTTTGGGTTGGAATTATTCTGGTTCTGTATTTCTTCTATCGTGTATTTGCCGGCCATTAAGGTCTGAAATGTTCTTACACATCCGGCAGCCTCGGGCGCCCATTGATTCGCATGTGGGTCCCCAGCGAGCGCTCTTGGCTCGATGGGGTGACTGGGCGATGAGCGGGATCGCACGATGCGGATATCCCCGGAAACACACCTCCACAATTCAAAACATGCCCACTTTAGTTGAGCGCTGAATAGAATACTGAGCGCCACGCGGATTCGCGGTGATATAACGGCGCATCGGGCTTCTGCTGGAGGTGCATCCATGCTTCGCCGCGTGAGTCTGTGTTCAGTGCTCGCAGCCGCATGGCTCGTGGCCGCACTTTATCTCCGCGCGCAATCTCCTGACCTCCAGTCCCAAATCGCCGCGCTGCAGCAAAAGCTCGCTGCCGCCCGCGCCGCCAACAATCCCGGCGCGCAGGCTGTCGCGCTCAATCAGCTCGGCTTTCTCTACTGGAACAACGACCAGTCGCGCCAGGCGCTCGGCTTCTACAGCCAGGCGCTCGCCCTCGTCCGCCAGATCAACGACCATACCGGCGAGGCCATAGTGCTCGGCAACATCGGCCAAGCCTATTACTATCTCAGCGAGCCGCAGAAAGCTCTCGAGGCCTACAACCAGGCGCTGCCGCTCGAGCGCGAAGTTCACAACCGCGCCGCCGAGGCCATCACGCTCGACAACATCGGCGAGGTCTATGCCGCGCTCGGCCAGCCCGCCCAAGCGCTCGACTTCTACAAGCAGGCGCTGCCCATTCGTCTCGAAGTCGGCGACCACCTCGGCGAAGCCATCACCCTCAACGACATCGGTCTCGTCGAGCGCGACACCGGCCAGCCGCGCAAGGCGCTCGAGAGCTTCAATCAGGCGCTCGTCATTCAGCGCACACTCGCCAACCGCAACGAGCAGGCCAATACGCTCGGCAACATCGGCGTCGTCTATCGCGAGCTCGGCGAGCCGGACAAGGCGCTCGACTTCCTCAACCAGTCGCTTTCCATCCGCCACGAGCTCGGCGACCGCAGCGGGCAGGAGGGCGCGCTCAACAACATCGGCGCCGTCTACTGGGACTCCGGCGACACGCAGCATGCGCTCGCGAGCTACAACCAGGCGCTCGTCATCGCGCGCGACATCGGCGACCGCAGCGGTGAGGAGACCATGCTCGGCAATCTCGGCGCCGTCTATGCCGGCACGGGCCGCCCGCAGCTCGCGCTCGATTTCTACAACCAGGCGCTTGCCATGGAGCGCTCCATCACCGACCGCGTCGGCGAAGCCACCACGCTCGCCAACATGGGCCTCGTCTATCGCGAGCTCGGCCAGCCGCAGCGCGCGCTCGAATACCTCAACCAGGCGCTGCCCATCGAACGCGCCGTCGGCGACCGCAGCGGAGAAGCCACCACTCTCTCGAACATCGGCAACGTCTATGCGCAGCTCGACCAGCCGCCACATGCGCTTGACTTCTTCAACCAGGCGCTGGCCATCGAACGCGCCATCGAAAACCGTCGCGGCGAAGCCATCACGATCAGCCTCATCGGCCTCGCCAACTTCAAACTCGGCCAGACGAAAACCGCGCTCGAGTTCTATCGCCAGGCGCTGGCTATCGCACGCACGTCCGGCGTGCGCCTTGCTCAGGGATACACACTCGCTCGCATGGGCATCGCTTCCGGCGCGCTCGGCGATTCCGCCTCAGAGCTCAGCGACGAAGCCGCCGCGCTTGCACTCTCCCGCGAAATCGGCGACCCCGAGATGGAAGGCCTCATCGACACCACGCTGATGCACTTCTTCAGCGAACGCGGCCGCCCCAGCGTCGCCATCCTCTTCGGCGCCAATGCCGTCGACACCTTCCAGCAGATTCGCCGCAACATGACTGGCCTCGACAAAGACCTGCAGACCGGCTTCGCGCAGTCCAAGTCCTCCACCTATCGCGAGCTCGCCGAGCTGCTCGTCGCAAAGGGGCGGCTAGCCGAGGCCGAGCGCGTCCTCGATCTACTCAAAGATGCCGAGCTTAAGGAAACCGTGCGCGGCGCAGCCAACACCGCCGACAACACCGACCCGCTGCCGCAGACCGAAGCTGAGCGCGCCGCCGAAACCGCGCTCGCCACTAAAACCTCCAACGCCGATTCCCTCACCCACGACGCCTTTGAATTCGATCGCCTCAGCGCGCTGCCCAATCCCACCGAGGCTGAAAAATCGCAGCTCAAACTTCTCGCTGGCCAAATCGCAATCGGTAACGCGGCAACACAGGACTTCTTCAACAAGACTCTCTACAACGAGCTCGGCGGCGACGCCCATGCCAATGCCCGCGCCTCCAGCGCCGACACCGAAACCTCCTCGCTCTCCAACCTCCTCGCCGAACTCGGTCCCGGCACGCTCGCGCTTTACACACTCGTCGGCGAGCAACATAGCTACATCATCGTCAGCACGCCCACCACGCGCACGCGCTACGAACTGCACACCACCGCCGCCGCACTCGGTAAGCTCGTCCTCATGTTGCGCGAAGAATTGCGCACGCCAGCCAGCGACCCCTCTAAAGATCTCGCCACACTCAGCCACATTCTTCTCGACCCCATCGCTGCCGATCTCGCCGCAGCAGCAAAGCAATCGCCGGACGGCATCCCCACGCTGCTCTGGTCGCTTGATGGCGTGTTGCGCTACGTGCCCATGAACGCGCTCTTCGAGTCCACGTTTCCGTCACAGAAAAAATATCTGCTCGAGCGCGCGCGCAACGTCGTTGTCACGCCCGAGAGTCGCAATCATCTGCTCGAAACTCCCGGCGCAGCCGAGCTCAGAGCCGCGGCCTTCGGCGTCTCGCAGAGTTATCTTGGCCTGCACGAGCTCAGCGGTGTTCCCGCCGAGCTTGACGCCGTCGTGCACGACCCCGCTGTCTCTGCCTCGCACGGTCCGCTCGCCGGCAAGCTGCTGCGTGACGACGCCTTTACCCTCGCCGCGCTTGAATCCACGCTGCGCCAGCATTATCCCGTCGTGCACATCGCCAGCCACTTCGTCTTTCAGGCCGGCAACTCCGGCGAGAGCTACCTCCTGCTCAGCGGCGAGGACACCGGCGGCAAAGGTTTCGAGCTCACCATGTCACAACTGCAGACCGATCCTCTGCTCAGCTTCCGCGGCACGCGTCTGCTCACACTCTCTGCCTGCAGCACCGCCGAAGCCGACACCACCGGCAACGGTCGCGAGATCGATTCTCTCGGCATGGTCATGCAGAAGCGCGACGCCTCCGCCGTGCTCGCCACGCTCTGGGACGTCAATGACGCCAGCACCAGCGTGCTCATGTCTGACTTCTATCGCCGCTGGGCCACGACCCCCGGCATCGCAAAAATCGAAGCGCTTCGCCAGGCGCAGATCGCCATGCTGCGCGGCACGAACACTCCCACTCACGCCACCACAAGCCGCGGAACACAAGTCGAAAGCGCGCCACCCACAAACACCGCAACCTACGCGCATCCTTATTACTGGGCGCCCTTCGTACTCATCGGCAATTACCGATAGTGGGTCAGTTTCTTTTGTTTTGAAGGGGCATGGCTTCAGCTATGCCGTAGACGGGCAGAAAAGGCGAGGGACTTTAGCCCCCGGAGGCTGCTTTTTCAAACTGACCTATGTCGCTTTCGCCGTGGCCTTCACCGGATGGTCGTGCGCCAGCGCCGTGCTCGCAATCACCAGCCCCAGCAGGATCAATGCAGCCGCCAGGTAAAACGTCGAGCCCGCCGACGGAAACAGCGGCTTGGCATCGATCGAGTGCGCAAACACCCACGTGAACATCAGCGGCCCAATCAACCCGGAAACACCACGCAGCGAATTCACCGCGCCCTGCAGCAGCCCTTGCTCGTTCGGCGGAGTATGCCGGCTCATGATCGATTGCGCCGAGGGCCACGCAATCCCCATCAGGTTCAGGAATGGAATTCCTATCCACAAAATCAGTCCGGTCTTCGAAAAGCCCATCGCCCAGTAGCCCAGCGCGCCGCCAATGTAACCCAGGATGATCGACTTTCTCTCACCCAGCTTCGCCACCGCCGGCTTCACCAGCAGCACGCCATAGATGCCCGTCACAATGCCCACCACCGCCAGCGAGAGGCCACCCGTCCGCACCGACCACGAATAGCGCGTGTACACATAAATCATGTACGTGCTCATCAGCGACTGCTGCGCAACATAGCCCAGCGTCAGCAGCCCGGCCAGCGTCAGCAGCCCCTTCACGCGCGTAAACAGCGCCAGCGACCCCACCGGGTTCGCGCGCTTCCAGTTGATCTTCGTCTGCCGGTGCTCATGCTTCAGCGACTCCGGCAGCACAAACAACCCATACATCCCGTTCACCAGCGAAAGTCCCGCCGCCACCCAGAACGGCAGCCGCGGATTCACATTGCCCAGCCACCCGCCCATCGCCGGCCCCACCACAAACCCAATCCCGAATGCCGCATTCAGCATCCCAAACGCCGCCGCCCGTTTCTCCTGCGGAGTCACGTCCGCCATGTACGCCATCGCCGTCGGCACACTCGAGCTTGTCAGCCCGGAGATCACGCGCCCCAGGAACAACCACGGCAGCGTCGGCGCCAGCGCCATCACCACGTAGTCCGCGCCCAGGCCGAAGTTCGACATCAGCACCACCGGCCGCCGTCCTATCTTGTCACTCAGCGCGCCCAGCACCGGCGAAAACACAAACTGGATGCCGGCAAACATGAACCCGAAGATGCCGATCATCGTCGCCGCAGCCGCCGCGTTGCCGCCTTCGAAAGACTGAATCAGCTTCGGCAGCACCGGCACGATCATCCCCATCGCCAGCATGTCCAGCGTCACGGTCAGAAAGATGAACGTCGCCGCAGCCCGCGATGCCGGCGCAGCCGTCACGCCCACTGGCGCGTTTTCGCCCACCGGCTCCACTACCTCCGGCTCGACCAATAGCGGGTTAGGAACCTCTTCTTCCATGAATTTCGAGTATATCCACTGCGCCTTTCACCGGCCTGTACATCGCCATACCCATCAGGTAGATGATCGCGCCCACCCACGCCGGCGCCAGATGCGACACGCTCATATATCCCATCGGATAGTGAATCCCAATCGCGCACCCGAACCCAATCAGCCCCGCGGCTACCAGCGCCTGCCACAGTGCGCGCGTCATCGGAGCCTTCCACACAATCGCAAACACGCACAGACCACAGCTCGCCAGCCCTCCGCCAAATCCGGCGCGGTCGTGCGCAATCAACGGCACAAGGTGAGGATTGATTGCCTGCAACTGCGCCGGCGTGAACCCGAAGTAGACAATGTCCTGCGGCACAAAGACCACCGTCGATCCCAGCATCATGATCGTCAGCCCTGCCGCTATCATCCCCGCTCCGGCAAACAGCAAGCACGCACGTCCCACGCCCGCACGTGTCTTCCATTCCAGCGGCGCAATCGGTCGCACCACTTCACACCAACTATCCGGCCCACGCAGCAAGCTGCGCGTCCGCCACATCCCCAACACCCACAGCGGCAGCAGCGCCGCGCTCGCGGTCAGATGCCACGTGTCCAGGTAGTGATAGATCAGCCACGTCAGAAAACTCAGAAAGCCCACCGCGCCGGAGAGCACCAGCGTCCACCACGCCCACCGCTCGCCGCGCTTCAGCGGCACCGCAATCAGCCACAGGTAGAGTGTGCCAATCGCCATCAGCGTCCCGCCAAACGACACGCGGTCATGGAAGATGAAGTGCACAATCCGGCACTCATGCATCGCGCACAGCGCCCGCGGATCCATCCCCAGGAACGCCACATCCTGCGGCAGAAACGTCACAGTCGCCGCCAGGAACAGCGCAAACACGCCGGAGACAAACAATCCCACCGCCAGCAGCGCCAGCAGTGGCCGCCCATCCCCAATCAGCGTGACCGCCAGCCCCGGCTCCGCGCTCCGTCCTGGCGTCGAATCCTCTTCCATCGGCATCTTGTTCGTCCGTTCGCTAAGAGCCTATCCTTGTCTGCGCGGCTTTACCACTCCAAACACCCGCTGCGCATCTCACCGCTTATGCGCGCACGGTTCATCCTTGCCTTGCTTGTCGTCTTCGCGGTTTGCCCTGTGCAGCCGGCGCGCGCCTACTCCCTGCTCACTCACGAGCAACTCATTGATCTCACCTGGCAGAGCTCCATCGTTCCGCTTTTGCTCTCGCGCTACCCCACGCTCACTCCCGCTGAAATCGAGCACGCCCGCGCCTACGCCTATGGCGGCTGCGTCATTCAGGATATCGGCTACTATCCCTTCGGCGATTCCTTTTTCTCCGACCTCACGCACTATGTCCGCTCCGGCGACTTCGTCATCGCGCTCTTTCGCAACGCCGGCAATGCCGACGAGCTGGCCTTCGCCGTCGGCGCACTCTCCCACTACATCGGCGACAACATCGGCCACTCCGAAGCCACAAATCTCGCCGTGCCCATCGAGTTCCCCGCACTCGGCGCAAAATATGGCCGCTCCGTCAGCTATGCCGAGGGTCAACACCAGCACATACAGACCGAGTTCGCCTTCGACATCGACCAGGTCGCTCATGGACGCCTCGCGCCCGTCCACTATCTGCGCCACGTCGGCCTCGAAATCCCAACCCGCCAGCTCGAGCTCGCCTTCTACCAGACCTACGGCCTGCGCGAAAACTTCAGTGACACGCGCCATCACCGCATGAATCTCGGCACCTACAGCTTCTCCGTGCACCGCTTCATTCCGCGCATCGCCTACGCCACCACGCTGCTCCATCGCCACAAAGAGCCCGCCGACACCGACAACGCCGATCTGCAAAAACTCACTGCCGAAATCGCCGCCGTCGCCAAGGCCAACAACTGGGACGCATACAAGCGCCACGCCGGCATCGGCACCTATACGCTCGCCGGCCTCCTCTTCATCCTGCCCAAGGTCGGCCCCATTCGGATGGTCGCGGTGAAAGGCCCGACCGCCGCCACCGAAGCCGAGTATGTGCACTCCGTCATCCAGGCCACCGGCGAGCTCGACCGCAACCTGCGCCGCTTCACGCCTCCACCCGCCAC
>Ga0206875_1143_pt1 | contig 17703 bp, 18 predicted proteins | sample Alteio_BWOrgCont_9_FD_152616 | JGI IMG/M metagenome (GOLD analysis project Ga0206875, IMG submission 152616) | Enriched cells from forest soil in Barre Woods Harvard Forest LTER site, Petersham, Massachusetts, United States -... | ecosystem: Environmental > Terrestrial > Soil > Temperate forest > O... | reverse complement strand
CGCTTCCATCTCCTGCGGGCTGCCGAGGTCTTCTGCAAGCAACTCAGCGTGCACCTGATAGAATTCACGGTTTTCGAGGAAATCTATGATACGCGCACGTTCAACACCCTCTACCAGCACCTTGACCGTGCCGTCCGGCAGGCGCAGAAGCTGTAGAATCGTGGCGACAGTACCGACGCGGTAGATATCTTCCATGCCAGGGTCGTCCTGCCCGGCATTCTTCTGGGCAACGAGCAGGATGCGGTTGTCGTGGCGTACGACATCTTCAAGTGCTTTGACGGATTTTTCACGTCCGACAAAAAGCGGGACAATCATGCCCGGGAACACGACAATATCGCGCAGCGGCAAGACAGGAAATACGGGATAAGCAGGGATATTCATGAGGATATGAAAAAGTTACAGGGGTTACTATACACCTAATATAGGGTCGAGCAAAATAATTAAAAGAGGGGGTACGGTAATAAAATATGTTGAAAGAAAAAGGCCGCTTGAGAGCGGCCTTGAGAGTTTGGTGTTTACCCTAAAAACTTAAATATGCCTTTTGATGCTAATTCGCCTGCCGCCTTAGAAAGGCAGGTATTTCAAGATAATCCTCTTCTGCGGTAGACCGCGTCGTGCGTTCGATGACTTCTACCTTGGCCTTCTCCACAACCTGCAGGCTGCGCTCAGGCTGCTCTGGTTTTGCGGTCAGAACACGGCCCACGCCTGCCATGCGTTGAAAGAAGCCCATCGTGCTGCTTGTTGCTTGCTGGCGCTCAGGAGCGTTTGAATAGGCCTGTTCCCGCGCTGCTGGACTCGCCTTAGGCGCATCCTTGCGACCGAAATGAGGCTCTTCCTGAGCTGCAAAAAAGCTCCGCTGGGTAGGATGTGCAGGCTGTGGACTGATGAAGCTCGGTTCCTGCTGCGCGCGCATGGCCGCAGGCTGAGTGGCTTGCGATGGTTCCTTCAGGTTTGATGCTGCACCTACCAAAGTTTGAAAGACTCTGCGGAAAGCTGCGACAGGCTCCGGCCCGGCATGTGCGGAATGTGCCTGCGTAACTGGCTGTTGCGCCGCAGCTGGCTGCTGGCGTGCGGTGGGAATGTTGCGTGGTGCGGTCATAGCCGTAGCAGGCCGCGCTTCGGGCGCCAAGGCTGGACGGGGTGCTTCTCTTGCCTCTATTGGCCGGGGCGTAGAAATAGCTGTGGCTGGAGCGCGTGTGGGTTGTTCGGACTTGCCGGGGAACCCGAATTTGCCAGTGTAAAAACGATTAGTGTCCCCGACAGGAGTTTGCGGTTTGTGCTCTGCTCTATCGCCCATTTCGATGCCGGTAGCGACCACCGAGACGCGCATCTTGCCTTCAAGCGCCGCGTTGAAAGTCGCACCGAAGATGATATTAGCATCAGGATCGACTTCCTCACGAATGCGGGTGGCTGCCTCGTCCGCTTCAAACAAGGTCATGTCATAGCCGCCAGTGATGTTGATGAGCACGCCGCGTGCGCCCTTCATTGAGACGTCATCCAGCAATGGATTGGAGATAGCGGCTTCCGCTGCTTCGACTGCGCGCTTCGCGCCTTCAGCTTCGCCGGTGCCCATCATGGCCTTGCCCATTTCGCGCATGACGGTGCGGATATCGGCAAAGTCGAGATTGATAAGGCCAGGCATGATCATCAGGTCGGTCACGCCGCGTACTCCGGAATGGAGCACCTCATCGGCCATGCGGAAAGCATCTGCGAACGTGGTTTTCTCGTTAGCGACACGGAACAGATTCTGGTTAGGGATCACAATAAGTGTGTCGACAAATTCCTGCAGATCGCGCAGGCCCTGCTCGGCCAGGCGCATACGGTGTGCGCCTTCGAACTGAAATGGCTTGGTGACAACGCCAACAGTCAGAATACCACGCTCCTTGGCAAGCCTCGCAATAACGGGTGCCGCTCCGGTGCCCGTTCCACCGCCCATACCGGCGGTAATGAACACCATGTTGCTGCCTTCAATGTATCCGGTGATTTCATCGAGCGCTTCTTCGGCTGCTGCGCGCCCCACTTCCGGACTGGCGCCTGCGCCGAGACCCCTTGTGAGGCTGGAACCCAGCTGGATCCGCCGCTCGGTCATTGCGTTTTCGAGTGCCTGTGCGTCGGTATTGGCTACGACGAAATTGACGCCTTCAAGATTTGCGTTAATCATATTGTTAACGGCATTTCCTCCCGCTCCGCCTACACCAATAACCGTAATGGTTGGCCTTAAAGCTTCTGATTTTCCGGGAAGATGAAGATTTATCGTCATATTTGCTCCTTGAGACGTGAAGGCCCGTGCGCCGTATTATTTCAGATTTCACTATATATACTTAAATTATAGTAGTTTCCACTACTATATTTGGTAATTGCCTATTTTATACACAGGCTGTGTTTCAATTGCTTCGGGGAAGAATTCGACCACAAATACTGGCGCGCGAAATAATAGATTTATGGTTATCTGCTGCCATTGATGAAGACACCTGCGGTAACCGGAATCATCTGGCGGACGTTCTGGTCTACCCAGCGATCCATCTCGACTGAACCTGAAGGCGGCACCAGCACAAGGTCACCTGCCTGTAGTGTAACATTCTGCGACATATCTTCGCCGGAGAGAATCCTGCGCAGGTTGATAGGATAAATAGCGTCCTCGCCGTCTGAATCGCGACGCACCAGCAGCACTTTGTCGCGGCTTGCGAGCGGTGTTAGCCAGCCAGCATCATTAATCACCTGAAGAAGGTTCTCGCGTGCGGTGAACTGCACAGGGCCCGGTTTACCCACTTCGCCGCCGACATAGACTTTCTGGCTTGTAAAGGTCCGCACGATGACGACAAGGTCCAGCTGCTTGATATGCGAGGCGAGCTTGCGCTTGATGCGGTGGGCAAGTTGCTCGGCGGTCAGGCCTGCAGCTTGGACGTCTTGCGCGAACATGACGGAGATTTTGCCGTCAGGGCGTACGGCCATGCGATCGTTAAGCTCAGGCGTGTAGAAAAATTTCAGCTCAACTTCGTCGCCAACGCCAATATGGTAAGCACGAGGTGCTGCGCTCTCCGGGATGGGTGATGTGATAATCGACTTGGTGGAAGCAGGTTTGACAACAGTGGGGCCGCAGGCGGATACAGATATCGCAACGAGAATGACTGATATCAATAAGGAGCCCTTTACCATGAACTAACCTTTAAGAATTTTTCAGGACAGAACCTAGAATGTCCCCTTTAGAAATACCAGTTAAAATTGTGTCAGTTCTCGCAAAGCGGAACATGATTATGTATATGGGTGGCAAGTGTATGAATATAGGTTTCGGCAGGCAGGTGCGTTCCATTAAACAGGAAAGCAGTAATAACACCGCATAGCGCAAGTGCGTAGGCATCAAAGGACACAAACACTTTTCTGCGGAGTACAAGAGCATAAGCTATGAGCAGGCTTAATATTCCGGCTGTCAGGCCTATGAACACTTCAGGGGCACTGTGAAAGCTAAGTAATACCCGGCTCATGGCAATGGCAGCGATAAGTAATGTCAGTAATAGTAGGGGCAGCACACATTTCTTTGTTCCAAGCTGGCCGTGCATTAACACTGCGTAAGCCAAGAATACAGTGGCAGACAAAGCAGCGTGACCGCTGGGCGAATGGATTTCCGGACTGTAAAAATAACTCTGGCAGCCGAGAAAAACTATTTTAAGCAGGCTAACAACAAGTGCAGAGAGCAGGAATGCAGCAACCAGAAATAAGGCACCCCTACTGGATTTTTGGCTGAGCAGATACAGACTGCCGGCAAACGTGATCGCAAGCAAACTCGCGCTATCGCCGATATCAGTAATGGTAGTAAGAAATAAATGCAGATTTGGCATGATCACGGCAGAATTTACATAATCATACTGCAAAATGACAGAGTTGTTATGATTTTGATATCAAAAGGCGTCACTGTTTCTGATTACAGCAGGCACAGTCTTAATCAGTATAGCAAGGTCCCTCAGCAAGCTCCAGTTACGCACATAACTTGATTCCAGTATCACGCGCGAACGAAATGGAAGTCTGTTGCGACCGCTTACCTGCCAGGGGCCGGTGATGCCGGGGCGTACATTTTGGTAATAAAAAAAGTTGTTACCATAAAGTTGTTCCTGCCCGGGCAGAATAGGGCGGGGGCCCACAAGGCTCATCTCTCCTTTAAGGACGTTGATGAGCTGCGGCAGTTCGTCAATGCTTGTACGGCGAAGAAAATGCCCGAATGGTGTTATGCGCACATCATTTCGTAGTTTCTGGAATCTTCTCCACTCTTTAGCGGCTGTTGGATTCTGTCCGAGATAGCGTTCCAGATGCTCATCCGCATCCATACGCATGGAGCGAAACTTATAGCACGCGAACGATTTACCGTACCTGCCGATACGCTGCTGGCGGAAAATACCAGGGCCGCCATCAAGGCACACTCCGCAGGCGACGAGCAGAAAAAGAGGGGAGAGAAGCAAAAGCAGAATGACGGCAATCGTGATATCAAAACCATATTTTATGGCACGTTGCAGCCTTTTGTTGTGAATATGCAACGTATGAGCGAATTTTTGATTGGAAAGCGTATCAGTTTCTGCAAGAGAGGAAACCACTAATCTGAAATGTTCCTTGCTATCGGTAACAAGCGATAGATCGGTGGCGGGAATTAAGGATAATGTTTTTTCGGCTAACGCAGACATAGAGTCACATGCCTATAGTTCCGATGTGAGAATTCGGGCGGGAAGCTAACACGCAATAGTAGTATTGTTAAGAGAATAATGTCATAAAGAGGGACACTACGAAATGTCGGCAGCTTGGCCGGAGATTACAGGGCAATAATTGAACGCTTGTATAGAAAACGGATGTTTTATTACTGGAGCTCATATTAGTGATGTTAATATATATTTACATAACAATATATTATAATGGATTCCGCATCTGATGAATAAGTATGATAAGAAAACGATTCTTGTTACTGGTGGCGCTGGCTATATCGGCGCGCATATCTGTAAGGCATTGGCAAAACGTGGGTTGACTCCCGTAATACTCGATAATCTTTCTACAGGAAGAAAAGATTTTGTGAAATGGGGCCCGCTTATTGAAGCCTCGGTTTCCGATATTGCCGCTGTACGTAATGCTGTGTGGGAATATAAAATTGATACCGTCATCGATCTCGCAGGTTCGATTGAAGTTGCCGAATCTGTCAAAGACCCGCTGAAATATTATGCGAACAACTTATCCGCGAAGATACCGTTTCTTCAAACAGTACACGAATGCGGTGTGCGGACTTTTGTGCTGTCTTCTACCGCTGCGGTTTACGGAGAGCCTGCAATCATACCAATGGCTGAGTCACACAGACTTTTGCCTGTAAATCCTTATGGTGCTTCGAAACTTGCTTTTGAGAATGCACTGCGTGATTTTCATGCAGCTGGTGGCCCAGCCTTCATGATACTGCGCTACTTTAATGCTGCGGGAGCATCACCTGACGGCGATATCGGCGAAGCGCATGAACCGGAAACCCACCTCATCCCGCGGGCCTGTCTGGCTGCTCTTGGGCGTGCTCCGATATTGGAAGTGTATGGAAACGATTACCCAACGCCTGATGCGACTGCGGTCCGCGATTATGTGCATGTGGATGATCTCGCCTCAGCTCACCTGCTTGCGGTGGATGCGTTGCTTGGTGGCGCTGTCCCTGCCGCGTATAATTTAGGCAGTGGTGTCGGAACTTCGGTGGGTGAAGCGCTGGCGTGTTTTAAAACTTTGGGCTGGCCTGTGCCGCACGTCTTCAGACCCCGCCGTGCAGGGTGACCCGGCGCGGCTCCTAGCGGACACCACGCTTGCGCGCAGACATCTTGGCTGGTCACCTCGTCATTCTGAGATTGAGGCTATCATACGTTCCGCCTACCGCTGGCATCAGACGAATAGGGTAGCCATGAGTGCGTGATTCAACTCGTCAACTTAAGCGCCGACCCTGTCGGTGCGATGCGTATGTCCGCTGATAGTAGTGGGGGCAAGTCTTTCGTGAGCGGGAACGGCACGGATGGCTTTTTCGTGACAGAGCTGGGCGAAGCCTTCCCAATGTTTGCTCAGGTCGAAAAAGCTGAACAGGTTATCATTCGATTGGCCGCGCAGCTGGTCGGGATCGAGATCACCGAAATGGCTGCTGAGTCTTGCGACAATCGGTTTTAAAGCGCCCTCAAAGAGAATGATGATATCGCCGTCATCACAGAAATAAATATAGCCCTCATCGCGCGCCAGCAGATCAATAATTGCGCGATTGATGAAATTGACGCGCAGCATTTCGTTGAAACGCTCCTGCTTGTCGTGAAGCTGGAGATAGACACAGCGCCAGCTGTGATGATCTTCTTCTTCGAGGATTTCGGCGCGTTCCATAAGCAGTGCGACGGCGTTTGTGGTAAATGTCTTCATACGGGTTCTCCTTATAAAGAAAAGAAGAGCAAGCGCCGTGCCAAAATTGGCACACGAATAATGCTATAAAACAGCAACTTACACGTATAAAGAGGACATAAATACAGAGTGAGGCCTTTTGGCGGCAAAATCTGCCGACCCTTATGGGCATTAAGGTGAAAATTTTGCTAGTTCAGCCACTGCTCCACAACCCACTCAGCAAACGGCATGCTGGAGGTGAAGGCAGGTGAATTGGCGTTGAGGACATGGACGCTTTTGCTGCCACCCTCGACTACAAAATCCTGCACCAGCGACAGCGTTTTGGTGTTGAGCAGCTGCGCGCGGATGCCGGGCCTGCTCCACTCGCTGAACTTCGACGCGTCGAGGTTTTTCGCCATGCGGAACGCGTGACGGATGAGATAGCGCTTGCTGTATTTGCGCATCTCTTCAATGGCGAACGTGCGAAACCCGAACGCGTTGCGTGCAAACAGCACAGTCTGCCAGCGCAGGATATCGAGCAGCTCCGGAGCGTTGAACCCGCTCATGCCATGATAGTTTTCACGCCAGAATGCCGGGATGGCGGTGGGGCCTATCTTGACGTCGCCATCAACCGTTATCGCAAAATGCACACCGAGGAACGGCTTGCGCATGTCGGGGACTGAATAGAGCAGGGTGCGAAGCGGTTTGTCGGAGCCGGTATATTTCAGGTATACACCCTTAAACGGCAGGATGTGGTAGTCTTGGGCAAACCCAAAATCACGCGCAATGCGGCTCGCATAAAGCCCTGCACAGTTGACGATGATACCGGCGTCGATAGCCTCCTCACCGGCAAGTATGATGTTGCCATCAAGGCGCGTGCGGTAGGGATGGTTCATCAGCATCCGCACTCCGCCTTCTGCAAGCCTGTCGCGCAGGTGTGTGCAGATTTCCACCGGGTCCACGGATGCAGTGGTGGGAGAATAAAGCGCCATGCCGCATGTGCGCGCATTGGGCTCGATAGCTGCGGCCTGCTGCTCGTCTATCAGCTCCACCGGCACATTATTGATGTCACCGCGACGTTTGAGTTCACGCAATCCTTCGACTTCTTCAGGCTCACGCGCCACGACAAGTTTGCCGCAAGGATTCAGTCGCAATCTATGCTCGGCACAGTAGGCATGCATGGCTTTGTTGCCGTCGCGGCAGAATTTCGCCTTCAGCGAATCTGCCGAATAATAAAATCCCGCATGCAGCACACCGCTGTTGCGCCCGCTGGCGTGCCGCGCCACGTCGGGCTCTTTGTCTATGAGGATGATGGAAGCACCGGGATGCCGTGCCTTGAGTGCACGCGCAGTAGCCAGCCCTATAACGCCACCACCGATAATGAGAAAGTCAGTGTACATGGGTTACTATAGCAGATTTATCGAATATTGACCCGCTTCCGTCATTGCGAGGCTTCTTCCAGCCGAAGCAATCCAGAGGCAACACGGTACGCGGATGGGCTGGATTGCCGCGCTTCGCTCGCAATGACGCGGCGGGAACGGGATACCATGGGAAAATCTGTCGGGTGGCAAATGTGCATGATGCATTATATAGCAGATACTGCAGGTTGCGATGCGCTATCGGGAGAATCTCTCTGTAAAACTCAGCTTTACTCCCGGTCATGTCATTCCCGCGCAGGCGGGAATCTTTATTTTCAGTAATTTAAGATACCCGCCTTCGCGGGTATGACAGTTGAGGCTGGAGTTTTTAGAGACGCCATTGCGTATATCCGTTTGCAGTTTCTTGTACATTCTTCGTCTGTCTTGTTGGATCCTCGATTTTCGTATTTCTTCTAGCCTGAGGCGAATCGAAATATCATCTGCACAACTTTTCTGCATGTTCCCTTTTGGGACTGATGCCTCATTCCGGCGATTCATAATAGGCTGTTCCTCGATTTTCCTGTTTTTGCCCGTTTTGGTTGTATTGGTGATGTGTTTGTCAGTTCGTACACGTACAATTATCTAACCGTCATTCCTGTGCAGGCAGGAATCTCTCATGCCACACTCACTAATACCCGGATAAGGAGATTCCCGCTTTCGCGGGAATGACAATAATAAATGCCTCTAAAGCTGCCCCCACCCTTTGTTTAGAGCGCATTATAACGGAGATTGTGCGGAAAGGGAAGAGGTCGCGAATAGGCGTAGGAAGAACCTTTTAGTCTTTTTTCTCTGTGCTTCTTGGATATTGAAAAGAAAATTGTCCTCTCAGTATGATGTAAAGCATTACCAAAAATAATGCCCCGGTAGCGCCGTATTCTTTAAAAAGCTCTATCAAAACCTGCAGTGTAGAAGATTCCATTGCTTATCCAACATTTTTTCTCTGATTCTTTTTTGCCCGGCGCTTCCGATTCGATCTGTGTTCTCCGATTGCCGCTTTAACTCTTTCGCGGTCTGGAAGTGCATCCACAACAGCTTCACCGAGAGTTGTTATCTGCTTACTGCCACCACCTGCCAAGGCAAGATATTCAGCCTGAACCGCATTGCGTGCAAACACAGCTGGATTTGAAAATGTTTGTTGAGCGGCTTGTCTACCCAGTTTGGTAAGATCGCGAGTCTTAAAAGTTGGTACATTACTATAATGTGTCAGGTAGTATGCCAAACAAGTGAGACGCTCGATTTCCGAGGATGGTTTCTTCTGAGCCATGAATATCTTAGGGCTAGGTATATTATTGTAATTGGTGTCGCTCCCGGCATCAACAGGTGATGTTTGAGGAGGGGGCGATAAGCGATTTTCATAACTCGCTTCAGCGCCATTACCCATAATTACAGTAAGAATCTTTAAGGCCTTCTCTTCAGAAATTTGACGGTCTGTTACTGTTATGTCGCCTCCCGAGAGACTGAGTTTGTAGACTGTTTCTTTTGCTATCATATCAATCCTTATGCTATTGATGACCTAAAAGTAAAAAATCATAACTTTATGCTACTTATGATTTTATAATTTGTCAAGTCAATCTCGGATTTAATCAACACATTGATTTATATATCATAAAATGTATGCCCAGTTTTTACATGGGTATTTTGTGACTAAATTTTAGCCTTTGTGGGAATGACACTCAATGGTAAATCAAAACGCCACTAGCGCTTGACTGGCAGCCAGTTCACCAGTTGCTCCGCCGTCATCGGGTGGCCGATGAGGAAGCCTTGCAGCGTGTCGCAATGCTGCGCCTTGAGCGTCTGCATCTGCCAGGGCGTTTCTACACCGACTGCGCCTGCCTTCATGCCAAGCTGATGCGCAAGCTCAATTGCCGTGCGGATCATCGAGTCTCCGCGACTTCTCTCGCTTATGCGCTCTATCAGCGAAAGGTCAAGCTTGAGCAGTGAAAAGGGGAAGGTGTGCAGCGATTGTAGTGACACCGGGCCTCGTCCGAAGTGATCGAGGTGCAGCAATATTCCCATCTCACGCAATTTCGTAAGCGTAAGAAAACGCGGCTCCGACAAGGACGCAATCGCGTCGCTGTCGATTTCAGCGACCAGCTGATGAGGCCCAAGAAATTTTTCGTCTGTGAGCGGTGCAATCCATTCGGCAAAACCCGGTGCATCAAGCTCGGAGGCGCACACATTGAAAGCAATTTCCAGCGGCGGAGCCTTGTGCTTGTTCCACAATGCCATGTCGCGCTGCAACTCCGTGAACATCCATTTTCCAATTTCCGGCATCAGCCTGCCTTCTTCGGCTGTGGCCAGGAATTCGCCTGTGGAGAGTATACCGCGCCCGGGATGCGCCCAGCGCAGCAGCGCTTCCACGCCCAAGACTGCCTTGCCGTCAGGTGCGACGTAAGGCTGGTAGTGGAGCCTCAGCTGCCGCAAGGGGAGAGCAGCGCGCAGTTCATCTTCCGCCTTAAGGCGTGACTCGGTCCTGTCGTGTATGTCGGTTGCGCCGAAGCGGTAATTGCCGCCGCCTTCTTTTTTTACCAGATACATTGCCGCGTCGGCATTGTGCAGCAGTGACTCTGGCGGGTTCGCGGTATCGGAAAATGTAATACCGATACTGACGCCGATTTTCAGCGTCTTGCCGCGATGGTGCATGGACACGGCAAGCTCACGGATGATTTTCTGTGCGATGGTGGCAGCATCACGTGGTGTGGCAATGCCCTCCAGCAGCACGGCGAATTCGTCGCCTCCGATGCGCGCGGGAGTGTCATATGCCCGCAGCACACTTTTTATACGCTGCGCCACGGTTTTGAGTACAAAGTCTCCGGCTTCGTGACCGTATTTGTCATTGATGGGCTTGAAGCGATCCAGATCGAGATACAACACGGCGACCCCTGAACCTGCACGCTCGGCACGGGCCTGCGCCATCTTGAGGCGGGCCTCAAACAGGCTGCGGTTGGCGATTCCGGTCAGCGCGTCAAAATTGGCGCGTTGAAACAATTCCTTCTCGATGCGTTTGCGCTCCCTTGCATAATCGATGGAGCGTATCAATGATGTCATCTCCAGCTCGTCCTTGAGCAGGTAATCCTGTGCGCCGCGTCCCACGGCGCGTTTGGCCAGCGCCCTGTCTTTGATGCCGGTGAGGATTAGCACTGGCATGTCCGGTGCCTTATCCTGAATATCAATGAGCGCGCTGAAGCCGTTAGCATCCGGCAGGGTGAGGTCGAGCAGGCACACATCGAACGATTGCTCACCGAGTGCAATGACCGCTTCCGACTGCGTCTTCACATGGTGCACTTCGTATTGGCCCGTGTTGTGCTCGCTGAGTAACCCGTCAATAAGATAGGCATCGCTGGGATTGTCCTCCACCAGAAGAATCAAGATGGCAGGTAGTGATTGTTCTGCCAGTGCGGATTTAGGCATAAATCACCTTTCGTTCCGGGATGATTTTTTCTGTTGGAAGGGTAAAATGGAAAATGGAGCCTTCACCCGGCTCAGACTCCACCCATATTCTTCCGCCATGTTGTTTTATGATGCGCTCACATACCGCAAGGCCGAGGCCGATGCCCGGATATTCCTCCTGCTGATGCAGGCGGCGGAAAATAGCAAAGATTTTTTGATGTTGCATGGGCGGAATGCCGATGCCGTTATCACGCACGCTGATGCGCCAGTAATCGTCTTCTTGCACAGCAGACGCGTGTATGTATGGGGTATTCTTGCAATATTTGATGGCATTGCCGATCAGGTTCTGGAGCAGTTGCGAGAGCAGTAGTGCATTGCCATTTACATGAGGCATTGCATCGCTCGTGATGCGTGCACCGGTTTCTTCTATGGCTACACACAGATCGCGCTGTACATTTTCCATGACCGCCTGGATATCCACTGTACCGAAGTCCGGCTCACCGAACCCAAGCTTGGCATAGGTGAACAGGGCGTCGATCAGTGCATTCATCCGCTCAGCGCCGTCCACAGCGAATTCCAGCGAATGCTGCGATTTCTCATCCAGCGCCTCTGCGCATTTGTTTTTGATGAGCGTCAGATGTTGTGTGATGGCGCGCAAAGGCGATTTTAAATCGTGCGCCACGATATTAGCGAATTGCTCGAGATCCCGGTTGCTGCGCTCCAGATCAACGCGGTATTGCTCTATCTTTTTAAGTAGCCCGGTGTGTTTGGCGGTGTGCTCAATGGCGCGCCTGAGCGCGGAGGTGGTTACTGCTTTCTTGGGGATATAATCCTGTGAGCCTAGCTTCATGGCGGTCACCGCGATGATCTCATTGCCTTCGCCTGTCATCATGATGACAGGTACGATCTTTTCAACGCCGCTCAGTTTTTCGAGCACTTCAAGCCCGTTCATGTCCGGCAGGTTATAGTCGAGCAGAATGCAGTCGATCGCATGGTTCTTGTATAATTGTAGCCCGTCCGCACCGCTATAAGCATGCAGGAAGTGGTAATGCTCGCTTTCACCTCCCAGATGCTCGACGCAGATGTGATGATCGGATTGCGTATCGTCAATAATGAGTACGTTCAGGGTCATCTGGATTATGCCTTATCCGTTTGCGTCTGACGTGGCGGAAGCTTCACTACACTCAGCCAGAAGTCCTCGACCGTCTCCACCACTTTCAGGAACTGCTTGAGATCAACAGGTTTGACGATATAGGCATTGCAATGAAGCTTGTAGCTTTTGACGATGTCCAGCTCGGAGGCCGAACTGGTCAGGATGACTACGGGAATATCTTTAAGCGTTTTGTCCTGCTTGATGACGGCCAACACTTCCTGGCCGTCTTTTTTGGGAAGATTGAGGTCAAGCAGTATCACGTCTGGTCGCACTGCATCCGCGAAAAGTCCGCGTTGATAGAGAAAATCCAGCGCTTCGTCGCCATCACGCGCTACATGCGTGCGGTTAATGATTCTGGCGTCATGAAGTGCCTCCTGTGTCAGTTCGATATCTCCGGCATTATCTTCCACCAGAAGAATTTCGACAGGCTGCGGATATTGATGTGACACACTCATAAGCCCCCCTTGGTTGTTTCATTGCTAAATCACGGCTGCTACTTTCTGCCAGAAATGCTTGATCTCTCTCATGACGCTCAGGAATCCATCAAGATTGGATGGTTTGACGACATACGCATTTGCATTCGCCTGATAGGCCTGATTGAGATCTTCCGCTGCAGTGGAGCTGCTGAAAATAACGACAGGAATGGTGCTGAGCGCTTCATTGGTCTTTATCTCATTCAGCGCTTCGAGCCCTCCCTTCCTCGGCATATTGAGATCAAGTATGATGAGGTGTGGCCGCGGCGTATTTTCAAATGCACCGCTCTGGCGCAGGAATTTCATCGCTTCTTCCCCGTCATTTGCCGTGTGGAATTGCAAGCTGCCATTTTCTTCCATTGCTTCGCGCGCCAGATCACGGTCGCCGGGATTATCGTCCACGAAGAGTATATGCCGGGGTGTATTCATTCTGCTGCCTCCGCCAGATGTTCGTCAGCCTGACAAGGTAGAGTGAAGAAAAATGTACTGCCTTCACCCTGCTTCGATTCCAGCCAGATTTTTCCATCATATTTCTGCGTCACTTTTTTACACACAGCGAGCCCGATGCCCGTGCCGGGATATTGCTCACGATTATGCAGACGCTGGAAGATGGTGAATAGCTTGCCGAGATGTTCCGGTGCGATGCCGATGCCGTTGTCGCGGACACTGAAGCGCCAGAAATCTCCCTCCCTTGCCACACCAATGTGCACGGAAGGTGTTTCCTTGCAGAATTTAATCGCGTTGCTAATCAGGTTCTGAAGCAGCTGGCGCAGGTGCGTTGGCTGTATACGCAGGATAGGCAGTGCATCATACGTGATGCGTGCGCCGGTTTCCTGTATGCGCATGCTTAAATCCTGCAGCACACCTTCCAGTATGAGTTTGCTGTCGATGGTGGCAAGCTGCTCCGTGTCATGGCTGAGCCGCGCATAGTTGAGCACGTCGCTGATCATCTGCCGCGCGTGCGCAGCGCCATCGACGACATATTTCATGTAATGCTTTGCCTTGTCGTCGAGAGTGCCTCCAAGATGATTTTCCAGGCGCTGGCTGAAATTGGAAATCATGCGCAGCGGCTCTTGCAGATCGTGCGAACAGATGTAAGCAAAACGCTCCAGCTCTGTGTTAGACTCAGTGAGTTTTCCAATCATCTGCTCGCGTTGCTGTTCAAGCATTTTACTCTGGCTGATATCGCGTGTTATTTTTGCAAATCCCAACAGCTCTCCTTTTCGGCTATGCAGGGCATTGACGATCATGTTTGCCCAGAACGCTGTCCCGTCTTTGCGTATCCGTAGGGCTTCTGCCTCGTATCGCCCTGTAGTAGCGGCAATCTGCAGTGCATTTTTGGGCGCGCCTTCGGCCTGCTGTTCGGGAGTAAAAAAGATAGAAAAGTGCTGCCCGATAATTTCCTCTGCCGTGTAGCCTTTGATACTCTCAGCACTGTTACTCCAGCTTTTTACTTTGCCTGCGGTGTCCAACATGTATATGGCGTAGTCGCCGATACCATCTATGAGGACACGATAGAGTTCCTCGCGCTCCATCAGCTCCTGCTGCATTCTTTTGCGGTCGGTGATATCGCGAATGGTGCCTACGAACATGCGTCCGCCATCCATATGCGCTTCATTAACACCTAACTCCATGGGAAATACCGAGCCGTTGCGACGCCTGCCAGAAACTTCGCGCCCGATGCCGATTACTTTTGCTTCGCCCGTACCCATGTAGTTTTTTAGATAGCCATCGTGTTCGCCGTGATAAGGCTCTGGCATCAGTATTTTTACGTTCTGGCCGATGACGTCTTCCGGCTGATAGTCGAAGATCTTCACAGCAGCTGGGTTGAAACTCATGATAGTCCCGTGCTGGTCAATGGTAATGAGCCCGTCCAGTACAGTATTCATTACTGCCGACAGGCGTGCAGCCTCTTCTCTAAGTTTTTGTTCAGCGTCCTTGCGAGCTGTAATGTCGCGCAGGATACCGGAGAAATGTTTTCCGTCTTCCAGTTCAAACGCGCTGACTGAAAGGTCAATGGGAAAGGTGCTGCCGTCTTTGCGTCTGCCACGCACTTCGCGGCCCGGAGTGCCGATGATTTTAGCTTCACCAGTGGCATGGTAATGGGAAAGATAGCCATCATGTTCGCGATGATAAGGCTCCGGCATCAGCATTTTTATATTTCTGCCGACGACTTCTTCTGCTTTATAGCCGAAAATACGTTCGCAGGCAGGGTTGAAACTCTCCACGATGCCGCGCGCATCAATTGAAATCAGCCCATCGAGCGCATTATCCACGACTGCCCGCAGATGCGCCTGGCCAGTTTTCTTGTTCTGTTCATGCAGATTCAGCAATTCACTATTGATAGCAGCAAGCCTTGCCGGACTCGGCAGAAGAAGTGCCTGTGGAATAAGTTTGAAGGTAAAGAAAGCGGTGGCCAGCGACACAATGGCGGTTAATGCCTTAACCACACCCTGAATAGCATAGTCGGGATGCCAGAGCACCCATATGTCCAGCGCATGCGTTAAACCGCAAAGCAATATGAATGCGCCAAACAGCAAAAAAACACGTTGAAAGGGCAGGTCGCTGCGTTTCATGATAAAACCCAGCAGCGCGAAGGGAATTAGAAAATAGGCGGCGACGATGCTGGCATCTGAAAGCACATGCAGCCATAAAATATCCGGCTGCCAGAGGAAACAGTGCCCATGTGGCATGAACCTTTCGGAGTCAAAGAAATCTGCAAGACTGTAAACCATTTGTCCCTTTATTCAGGCATCGGTTTTTTGGATTCGTGAACCTGCAGAATAGCCAGTGCAGAATCTGTAAGCCTTGTTTGCCCCATGTACCCAGTGGAGCACAATATCCACTAGATAGACAACTATAGATTGCTGTCAACGATAATATTCTATCTATAGATGTATATTGATGACCCAATTTAATACATTAACCGATTGATTAACTATAGTTTGTGTAGAATATAAAGTTAAAATTTTAACTAATTTTTAATAAAGTTATGTTAATAATTGATCTATCTGAAAACATCAAAAACGGAGGACAATTAGATGCCATCTCCCCGCTTCGTGCATATCCTTCTGGTGGAAGACTGTAAGAGCGATGTGGTCCTGATTGAGCGCATGCTCGAGGATGCTGCATTTAACTGCTTTTATGAAATCACCGATGTGCCGCGTCTTGTGGATGCGTTCAGCAGAATTGAGCATGGCATATTCGATCTTGTCATGCTTGATCTCAACTTGCTGGACATTGACGGTATTGCTTCAGTTGCCGCATTGCGTGCGCAGGCTCCGTCGCTGCCAATAATTGTCTATAGCGGTATGGACGATGCGAAACTCAAAGAAAAGGCGCTGATGTGCGGCGCTACACATTATCTGGTGAAGGGCCAGCAGAGCGGTTACGGCCTAACAAATGTTATCGAACGCTTCATTCCTGCGGCAGCGTAACTTACCGGAATTAGTATGATCGGCCATACTTTCAATGCGCTAAAAATACATTTGCCACTGGATATATTGCTGGTGGAAGATGAGGCCAGTGATGCACGACTGACCGAAGCCGCGCTGTGCGAGGCCGATATCGAATATGAAATGCACAGGTTGCGGGATGGGTGCGAGGTGCTCCCTTTCCTTAGCCGCCTGGGAAAATATCAGGGGGAGCGTACACCGGATATCATGTTCCTCGATTTGAGCCTGCCAGCGAAAGACGGCTTCGAAGTGCTGTCCGATCTGGCAGGCCAACCAGGCCGATTCAGCGATCTCCCCATCATCATACTGACTGGCGACGAGCATTGCGCTTTTCTGAAGCGCTCCTATGGTTTGTATATTGCTGAGTACATGACCAAGCCCTGCACGGCAAAAAAACTCAGAGCTGCCATTGCCGCTATTCGTGGCACTTTCAGCGGGTCAGCGCGCCGCTGGCGTAGCTAGTGGCTGGTCCTGAGTCGGCAGGGGATCTACGGGCATGGGTAAGATCAGGGTGCCTGAATGGACTGCTGAAGAAGGAGTGGCGACAGGGGTTCCGTTTTTGTTGAGCAGCGTCGGCACAAAATCCATATGTAAATTGACGACTATTTCCTCGCAACGTCTTTTTACGTCATCCTCTTTGCCGATGCCACTTTCTGCACGGTTGCGGTTGGATATCATCGAGTCCATTATGTTGTAGATCTGCTGTACTGCCGCGGCTGAAATCTTTTGCAGGGCCTCCGTCGAAGTGGCGGTATAGTATTTCTGGATTTGCGTCACGAGATAGGTCAGGGACTTTTTGATCGAGGCTATCTTCTTGCCAACTTCATCGTCCCTTGTTGGGTCTTGCCGGGAGCTCAGGAAATAGCTCCAGTACTGATAGGTGCAGCTGTCCAAAGCATACTGGCGGATAATTTCTTTGAAACGTTCCGGCGTGCGCAGGCTTGCCTCAAAGGCACTTTCCTTGTCGAGCAGCGCCTGAATGGCGGCGGTTGATTCAGGATCGCCGTAGCGCTTGGCATACTCGATAAGAGGCAATCCTTCCGTCGTCTGGATATGATAGTCAGCACCCTTTGCAAGGAGCGTTTTCACGACCGATGGCTCTTTGGTTCGAATGGCGATAACCAGGGGCACATTGCCGTTTTTATCAGCTGCATCGATATCGGCGCCTTTTTCGATCAAGGCTATGGCCATACGCGCGCCTTCGGCATCGTTACGCTCCATTGCCACATCCAGAGCAGTCTCGTTCTGCGTTGATTTTGCATTAGGATTTGCTCCATCCTGCAGCAAAAGACGTATGTCCTCCGCACTGCCGAAATTGATACGGTAGATAAGATCGTCGTCCACCGAACGGGCCCAGGCAGATATGCCTGATGCCACCGCCAGAAGCAGGAGTACAATAAATGGGCAAAAACGCATCTTGAAGTTATCCTTTAAATACACCATATGCCTATAAGAAA